>Ga0208106_1000553_pt1 | contig 12282 bp, 8 predicted proteins | sample CryBogCBE25Jul08_FD_184577 | JGI IMG/M metagenome (GOLD analysis project Ga0208106, IMG submission 184577) | Freshwater microbial communities from Crystal Bog, Wisconsin, USA - CBE25Jul08 (SPAdes) | ecosystem: Environmental > Aquatic > Freshwater > Lake | place: Crystal Bog, Wisconsin, USA...
GTTGCTGGTATTCATATAAACGATATTGTTTACTGGATCAACTGTTATTACTTTAGCACCGTATGTGATGCCAGCACCAAATACGTTGTTTCCTACAGTGATACCTGTGATGCTAGCTACAGTGATGTAGTCATCACCGATAAAGCCAGTAGCAGTAGTTTCTATATAATAATCCTGGAATATCACAGGAACGCTGCTTAAATCTTGGCTGATAGGATGATCTAGAGTGATAACGTCACCGTTGATGTCTACGATAGTTCCTGGTAGATTTTGACTCTGTCCTACTCCATACCAATGACCGTTTAGATCAGTTACTGTCATTCCCTTTATCAGTGTTGCGCCAACTCCTGATGCTACAGTTATGTCTGTTGGACTAACTGTGCTGCTACCAGTAGCAGTAGTTTCAACGTTTGTTGAAGTATTACCATTAGTAAACAGCTGTAGCCTTGCATTTACTATGTCTGCTGTAACACCATGTGAATCTGTTAAAGAGTTTATATTAGTCTTTAGACTGTTGAGATTGTTTCCACTTGCTGTAATGAGTACATTGTTAATGTAGAATGTATCACCTATATTGATAGATGGATTGCTCTTAGTTCCTTTTGCTGCTGGCCAGCTAGCATACCAATCGCTGCTGCCTACTTCAACCCACATTCCCATATAGTTCTTGAAATATGCAACAAGTGTAGTCGAAACTGCTACCACAGCATATGTACCGATAGTACCAATTGCCCCACTTGGGAAACCAGTCATTGGATCTAGTTGTGTAGCATCTGTGATTACTAGAGGAACGATATTTGTAAACTGTTGTCCACCGCTAGTTGTGCTAGCTTCGCCATTCCATTGGAATATACCCCAATGGCTGTTTAGCGTATCTAGCCAATATGTTCCATCTGGCGGATTTGATGTAGGAGCTGTTGTGGTTGGAATCAGTTGATTAGTGTCGAGGTCTGCACGTATTACCCAAGCAGCATTGTTAACAGCGAGGTAGCTATACGCAGCTTGCAATCCGTATTCGTTTAGTTCACCACCGTGTATTGGATTATAGCTGCTGTCTTTCTCAAAGAAGGGATCACCAAAGGTATTTCCTAAATCTCTTTGACTAGTTAGCAGATAAGCTTTTCCAGCATTAGCCTTGAGTGTTCCAACAGCTAGTCCTGTGCCAGCTGTGTTGATCTTGTTTTCTTTAGAAACCACTACGATGAGCGGTACGGTACCTGGGCCAGCTGGTAGGTAAAAGCTCTCATCAATTACCGTTACTTCAATGCCGGGTGAAACTAATGCCATGTTATATCTCCTGTTATACAGACTCTAGTAATATTTAGTTGTTAATGATAAAAAACACTATCTAGCTGTGCCTTAAAGGCAACAAAAGGCAATAAATGGTAAATATAAAGGCAACGAAAGGCAACGATATGCATGATCAAAGAAGTAATTGCGCTAGATGCGGACAGAATCCGAGAGCTATAAATTATAAGAAAGGAGAAAGGATCTATTACAGATCTATATGTGATGCCTGTTCAGTAGCTAACATCAAAAGGAAACGAGTTGACTGGATTAAGAAAGGTTATAAAAAGAAAATGACTTGCGAAGCTTGTAAGTTTATACCCAAGCATCCGGATCAATTAACCGTAATTAATCACAAAGAAAATTTTAAGACAGTCTGTTTAAACTGCGGATGCTTATCAGATATAGCTTTTTCAACCGTTACAGCAGATTTTTAACAGCAGCCGTTAACTCGTCGACTGTACCGTTGTTGTCTATGACCTGATCAAATTTTGCTCTAACCCACTGCCATTCGCTAGGATGAACATCAGCAGGAGGAGACCCCCCTAACTTGTATTGATCAAACCATTTAGGATTAGGTCCTCTTTTAACTTGCCACACCTGTCCAGATAGTTTATGGACCATATCGATTTCGTTTGGAAATCTAGTGTCTGGTATCACGTAATTAATTCCGTTATGTATCTTACGTTCTATGCTGGCTATCCATATATCTTTATGGAACCCGTCACGGCAGACTTCTGTACCCCACTGTTGTAATACCCATCGTGGTGTTAGATTTGGAATTCCTAATCTATCTGCCCACCAAGTATCAACGCATTCTCGCCATTCTCTGCTAGAGTCAGTATCGCCTTCCAGCAGAAGTCGATCCCAGCTAAACACATTTGCTACTGCGTCTTTTAAGCTATCAGCAAAACTAATCTTCTGATAGCCGTAATCATTTTGTAAAATATCTGCTACGGTTCCTTTACCGGAACCAATAAATCCAACTACACCTATTATCATAATAAGATATTAACACACCTTTCAGGATACGTCAACCTATAATAAATGTATATCCTTGGCCGCCTGTTACCTGTTGCATTAGTTCTGCTTCGAGTGCGGCTAACTGTTCTTTAGCTTCACCTTTGAGTGCTGCACCATTTAGACTAGATCCGCCTTGTGGACCTGCGATCTGGCCAAACTTCTCACGGGCCTCACCTATCATTAGTTTACAATTAGCCAGCGTATAATCTTTGATCCATTGATTGGCATAGATATCTTGCAATATCACAAAATCTGGACGATAATTGTAAGTCCATAGCAACACTTGTTCTTGTCCCATAGGACGCTGTGTGATAGTTAGTGTATGTGTGCTTTGGTTATAATGATAGTTAATAAAACTACCAAACATACGTCCTACCATTTCTTGGTACTGTGCGAATATCTCATATGTAGCAAGACCGCCCATATTGCTAGAACTCAGTAGATAGGTATTAGTATAGGCCATATTGAATGGTTCAAATACAGTGCCACCGTCTCCCATACCAGTCCTCGAACCGATACTGCGACGGAACATTTCTCGGACAGTTATAACTTCTTTTGGTAACTTGTAGGTATTAGTGTTAACTTCTAACGTGAGGAACATATAGCTTTCTTCTACGCTACTATCGCCACGCTGCCTATATTTACTTAGAGCGCGATCTAATGCTGTTTGATAGTGTATAGGATCTAATTCTAGATCAATCATTCCTCCGCCTAACATGGCGGTCGCATAATCATATACCTGCTGTTTTAGATCGTCTAACTGGCTCATATTGTATTTATCGGTTCATCTATTATTAACTTGCCCCAAGGGATGATATTCCATATACGTTCACTAACAAAATAAACTAGGAGATTTAATAAGAACTGTGCTGTAGCCATCAATGCTGCTGTTAGATCACTAGGAGCCCACATCGCCCTAGCAAATGCCACAACTATTAACCAAGCTACTATCCTATACAATACTGATTTAACAGCACTGCGTAACTTAGCATCTTTGCCTTCTCTGTCTCTTAACCAACTGATCTTAATCCAAATCCTATCATAGATATAGTAAACAGCTATACCAACTAACAGGCTAGCTATACCAAATTTGAGTGCTTGATCTAGTGTTCCACCAAAAGCTAATGTTAGTGTGATCGCCAACAAGACTGACAATAGTCTATAGATTACAGATTTAACCGTAGTACGGGCGTGTGTTTCGTTGAATGTTTGCATAATGTTCCTCTTGATACAGGGTATTTATTGGACCCTGTATCAGCAGAGGTGTTTAGTGGGATGTGCCAAATCTAGCGTGTAGTGCTGCTACTTTAGCTGCTCTTGCTTCGGCCATACTAGCTAATGCTGTGGCTTTCTTAGCTGTTCTTGCTGCTTTTGATTCAGTAAAGCGCCTAGTCTTTTCTTCTACAGATGCAGTCTTTGGTGCGGCAATCTGATAACCTTCCGGTGCCATTGGAGGAACAGGTTGTGCTGCTGCACGTCGTGCTAGAGTAGCTTGTATCTGTGCTTGTTTAGCTGCGTGTCGATCTGCTCGTATTCCTGTTGGATTTTGCTTTAGATTTGCAGGATTAGCTGCCCAAGCTGCCTTACGTGCTGCTGGATCGCCTACGGCTGCTAGTTTCTTAGCTGCTTGGGTTGATTCTTTAGAAGCAGCCCATTGTTCCTTAGTCATACGCGGAGTCGCACCTGCTACTGATGCTCTAGCTGCTCTAGCTGCTACTGCTTCTGGTAGACCAGCTATAGCGTCTAATCCACCTAGCACAGTTCCATCAATAACTATTAACGGAACTGTCTTTGCATCTGGATAAGCTGCTCTAAATGCATCTATATCTGCTTTACTCTTTAGAGCCTTTTCTTCAACAGTGTATCCTAGAGCTTTTAGGGCCTTTGTAGCAGCTAAACAGTCTGAGCTACCGCTTTTTATCCATACTATGGCGTTCTTTGTCATTTTCGTTTCCTTGTCTCTAAGCCGCTATTAGCTAGCTCTCTCTATGATCCATCTGTCAGTGTCAATCTTTAACATAGTAGTGTATGTGTTAGCTGGGATCGGAACACTTGTGCTAGGACCACTATTGCTTACTATGATAGTAGTAGTTCCGCTACTCACTGGAACCACAGCAAACGCATTATCTGCGCTGATAATAGTTATCACAGTTCCTATTGGGAAAGCTACACTTGCATTAGTTGGAACATTGACATTACCAGTTCCTGTGTTATAGATATGTCCACCGCGATCAGTTAATGTCAATGTAACATCACCTGATGTGACCTTGTTCTGTGGCATATCCTTGTTAAGCACGCTTACATAGTTATGATCAACTATATCGCCACCGACTGGTAACTGTATCCTACCATCGCGGTTGAAATACCAAACTGTATCATCGGCTACGATCTGTATGTCGTATGCGCCCGGAGCTACATTATCATACGCTCCAATATAAGTGTAACTGTCATTGTTCTGATAATCACCTACAGCCCAGTAGCCTGTGCTCTGCATAACACCGTCACCGTAGTCAAAAGTCAATACACCGTAACGATCAAAGTAATAAGCTGCTTCGCCGCCTGGACCTTCTGCACGTATCTCTATATCACCCGGATCATAGTGGCTATAGTTTGAAGCCTTTATGTAGGTTCCAGTCCAGTCTTCAAAATAGTCACCTATCTTCCAGTAACCTGGAATCTGTATGTTTGTGCTTTCTGGGTTGTATAATACACCCCAGTTATCATCGTTGCAATCGCCGCTAAAATCCCAATGGTAGCCTTCTGTGCTAATATGTGTGCCATAATAGTCTACTTTGGTGTAGTTTGTGTCATCGTTCCAGCCTATCTGTACAGAACCTTCATTATTTGTACCGGCAGCGGCTTCGATCATAAAGCTACCATTGTTTACATAGATACCACGTTCTACATTTTGTTCGTCACTATTAGCAGCATTAGTAGAATCAGCATAGAAGTAGATGCCGTGTAGTACAGAGTCACCATATACACTGTTATCGTGCCCTTCGTTATCACCTACTGAGAGGCGTTGGCTAAACAAGTAACCAGCATCATTATCAAAATACCAAGTGTAGCCTTCGCTATGTATTTCTACACTATTATATATGTGATTATTGTCTTGGTATGTAGTTCCGTCGCTATATGTTCCGATGCCTGTTTCAAACCAACCAGAATAACCTTCGACACCAGTCATACTTACACCCATTGCCCATAGACCGACTGTTGGATCGATCTGTATGGTACCTTGGCCAAAACTACCAGCGTTTGATAGGTCATCCTCAGTCCACTGTGGATCACCTGCTGCTACATTCATTTGGAATGTATCGCTTACGCTTAGATAGTTAGTGTATCCCGGAACAGTGTTGCTGTTTGTGCGTAGTAGAGCACCGTGTGTAGTAACTGTACCATATGTGACGCTGTTTATTTGGTTAATAGTTTGTACCGAACCGTCCTGTGCGCCACTACCTAGTGTAGTTGACTGCCAACTGTTTAGATCTGTAGTCTTGTAAGCACGTTCTAGATTGTTCCAGCTCATACCAATGAATGCGCCGTCACCGTAGGCTAGCGCACCTATGCCGTCACCGTAGCTGCGATATAGCACTGCTTGGAAACCTATAGTATAGGTATGTCCGTTGATTCCGTGGAAAGGAAACTGCATAGTAACATTATTGCCATCGATGCTGACGATCTTGTTAGGCGCACCGGTGATGTCACTTCCGGGACCGTCTGCTTCCCAACTAGTTAGTGCATTATATCCTTCAGAGATCATACCAACTACTAGGCCGCTAGCATCGTTTACTACTACAGTGTGATCACCATAGTTTCCAGTTACACTTATATCTACATAGAGATCGTGTGAACCTAGTGCTGCCACTGGTTGTGTTAGAGCAACATCGTGATATAGCTTAATGACTCCACCATCGTATAGTGTATGGAATGTACCGTTGAGTCCAGCTACAGGGCTACCTGCGATAGTTACTGTTTCTCCACTATTTGGTACGTTTCCATATTCCCACTCTGATATCTGTACAGGTGTAGTATTATCAATATGGCTTATTGCCATTACTTCTGGAGTAGTCTGTAGGATCTTCCAAGTTACACCTTGATCGCTAGTAGCGTAGACACCATAATATCCGTCGCTGAATACTACCCAATCAGTATCGCCGAGCTTACCGGCAGCTACATCTGCTGTGCAGTTTGGATAGTTGTCGCCATTGATCGCACGGAATACTTCACGTAGATCAACTGTGCGCCAAGACCCTATACGAGGATCACTATTGCTGTTAAAATAAGCAGCAGGTCCACCGGTACCAGCATCATAGTTTGCCCAAGCTACCCAACCGTGTCCATCAAAATGTGCGATATAACCGCCTGGGATTTGACCAATCCTAGTAGTTGCATCAAGTGCTGTTGTGATTGCAGTGATATAAAATGCACCAGCTGGATTGCGTGTGATGCTGGTATAATCATTATCCCAATTCATCGTAAACAACCAACCACCGTTACCGTAGGCTACATCACCTATCGCTATACCAGTTACATCGTTGCTGTGTGCCCCACGCTCTGCTTCGATCAGTGTCTGTGCATAAGCTAGATCGATCGATATATTAGTCCAGTTATCACCATCAGTGCTATACACAGCAACAGGATAGCGATAGTTGTCGCGGGTGAGATCATAATAGCTACCAACTGCTACGAAGTAACCGTTCGCATAACGCACATTCCACCACTCGATATTTTCACCTTTTGGACCACGACGTGCATTATCTGTAGTAGGTTTCTGTGGTATCTCAAAAGCGTTATATGCCCAACGGAGCTCGGATCTGTCCACGCTTTGATCACTATATTGAGCATATTCATAAGTTCTATAAACTATGCGGCCGCCGCCAACTGCTAGACCTAGAACATCCCACTGTTGATTGTTAGACTCTTGATGATTATACGTACTAGGTGTCCAGTTAAGTCCGTCCGTGCTAGTTGATACTGTTCCTGACCAACTTGGTCCAAGATCCCCATACATTCCGTTAAGCTTTACGAACATATTTTCTGTGGTCTTAGCAGGGTCTGTATTTGATTGAACGTAAGCGAGATCATTCCAAGCAGTGATGCCGTCTCCGACTTTCATCGCGTGTGTATCGAGCTCAACTCCTGGCTCGCCTAATGAAAGTACAGGATTTGTAGCTTGCCAGTTAGCAGCATAATCTCTTCTGAGTTGAATTTTAGTTGCCATTATAATGATCTCCGCTTTCAGTTATTTATCTTTGTTTTGTTAATCTATTAAGGTCAATGTTGCCGCACTATTGAAGTCTACTGCGCTATTAAGTTGTAGTATGTACATTGGTCCAACTCCCGAACTTGTAAGAGTTACACCAAATCCTGTGTTTATTATGACCCTTGCATTCGTCCCGTCAGTAACAGTCCATCCAACTTGTGGATGAATAGACGGCAAATCGTTGTGTATAAACACGGTATCGGCACCGTACATATTGTTTGTCCAGTTTGAATAAACGTAATGTGCTGTGCTGTAAACATATGCCGATGGATAACTATTATCAACGACAGCACCATTGTTTGTTATTGGTATTCCTACACTGCTAGAATCAACGGTTTGATTATTCGCATCAGGTGTCCATAACAGTACAGTTCCTGTTATATTAGTTAGATTTATCTGTGGTGCGAAACTACCAGAATAAACTGCTGTGTTGTTTATACGTATATTTGCGATCTTACCGTTAAAGAATTGATAAGGAACTGTTGGACCACGCTTGCCTATCGTTAGTCCGTCTGATGTATTATTGAATTGCCCAAATCCAGACATCACCCCACCAACTTGAGTCTGCTGTTGACCATTATAAAATATCAATGGATAACCCGAACCAGGAAATACCGCAGCGATGTGCGTCCATATTCCAGCAGCGGGTTCTGTAAAATATCCAATGTTAGAACCGTCACTGATGCAGATGTTCCCGCCTTGTTGGAAAATATCAATGCCTGATCCACCACCATCGTGCTGTGTCATAATAGCACCTAGATATTGTCCATTACCTAGAGAGGATGCAGCAAGCTTTACCCAAAATTCAAAAGTACAAGTGCTACCTAAAGCAAAAGGCTGTACAGTTGTAAATGTTACAGGACTACCGTTGGCTCCACCGCTGCTATTTCCACCGGACCAGTGTACAGTCCAATAGGCTCCTCCATCAGCTACATCGAGGATACTGAATGTATTATATCCAATCGTTAGCTGCCAACCCGGTTGTGGGCGAGGATAAGATCCTTTAGTTACTGGAATATATGTAGTGTTATGGAGTTCTTCGTATTGAGAAGCAGGATATGTAGCAGCATAGCCTGCCTGTAAATAGTGATTGCTAGAGCCATCAAATAGTAAACTTACTGGACCTACACTAGTATCGCCTACTGCTTTAGATCCCGTAGTCCATACTACTGTACCGTTGACCGATCCTGTTCTCAAAGTTACGTGGAACGAAGTTGTGCCTTCGGTGAGATGGTCGGCTACAGGTGATACTCCAAAAGCTCCTATTCCACCTATCACGATAACTGAACCATTAGTGGCCGCAAATCTACCATCTGTAGTTGTTTCGTTTTCGATTTTCCAATATAAGACAGTACCATCAGCGACAGCTATTGTACTGACATTAAATGTCATAGTATCGCCTTCATTAACTATCCCTGTAGCAGAATCTACATAATATGCCACAGGAGGTAACGGCTTTGATACAGTTAATCCGGGTTTAATAACCGATCCTGCTCCGATTAGCATTAACCACTAGTCCTTGTTCTAATCGCACAGAAAACGTGTACACCACTTTCGCTAGCAGTAAATGTATATCCACCAATGCCACTGTTAAACGCTAAGGATCCTAATGCTGTACCTTTGCTAGAGCCAATAGCAACAGCATCACCAGTTCCTCCGCCACATAGATAAAGTGTTACATTTCCACCGTTGTGACTATTGACTAGTATCATACCTGAGAAGTTATGGAAGTCAACTGTATCATTTAATGCAAGTGTAACAGCATTGTTGTTGGCATCTAAACTACCATTGCCTTGCGCTCCCGATAGTAGTGCTGGTAAACTAATACTTCCAGTTGAGTTAAAGTTCCAAGTAAAGTTGTTCGATCCATCATTGCTTTGTATAGTTACAGGACCTGTGCCTGCTTCTGATAGTAAACTGCCCTTAAGTGTTAAATCGCCCGAATCACTTAGATCAAATATTGCATTAGAATAGGAACTATCGATGATCTGTAAGTTACCATTGTCTTTTAGTCGAATAGATTTATTAATATTTGTAGCACCAACATTATTATTTGTCAGTTTTAATATGCCAGCGAATCCTGCGCCGCTATCGGTAGTATCAGCACTAACGATATTAACTTGCCCTGGCGTTGCTAATCTACCATCTGAACCAAATTGCCATACTGTTGTTAATCCATTATTACCAGCGTTTCCCCTGCCCTTTAATGCTATACTGAAATTAGCACTATAATTGTCATCGTCTACTGCTGACAATCTAGCACCCGGTAATCTATTACCTTGATCCACATAGGTATAGTAGTCAATAGCACTACCAGTTCCACCGTTACCTGCTGTGTTTATAAGATTTAACTGCGTTTTGCTTTGTCCTATCGGGCCTGTGTTGTTTAGATTCAAAGGAGCAGGAGTTACAAGACCTATAGAGTTGCTGCCACCATAGATTGCTCCAGGAGCTGTAAGAGAACCATCTGCGCCAAACTGCCACAAACCACCAGTGCTGGTGGGTTTATAAAAACTATATGGGCTAGCTAACAAGGGAGTCAACGAAGCCCAGTTTGTAGCTATCGTCCAGTTAGGATCGGTTCCAGTTACTCCAGTTATTTGATATGCGTTTCCATGTGCGTCGATTATATAATCACCCACACTGACTATGCTGTTTAAGTTGGCATAGGAAATAACAGTATCGCTTCCACCACTTGTTCCTGCTAGATTATATAGATAATAACGACTGCTCTGAACACAAACAGATCCATCAAGATTAACTTTGACAAACTTATTGTCATCACCTAGCACTATCTCCGTTTGATTTAAGTCACCGGAGGTAAGGTGTAAGTGTTGTGTCTCTGCGTTAAATCCTGTGTTATAGATGGTTAAATTGTTCCAAGGATTATAAGCGCCATTGGGCGTTAGTACTAGGGTTCCCTGTAAATCGTCACCACCGATACCGCCTCCAGAAACAAATTGTGTTTCTTTAACAGTTCCACCCAGTGGCAATGTTGTACTACCATCTGAGCCGAAAGTCCATGCTGTGCCTGGGCTTGATGGTTGTAGACTATTGCCGTAAATGATCACGTTGTGCTGATTAACTACAATACCTGCCGCATTATATCCTTTACTATCTCCACCATAGGCATATATCCTAATAGGGTCGTTAGTGTAAGACCCTCTAATATTCAATCCAGTAGCCCATGACGCACCAATATGATCTGCCTGTTCAAATATCTGTGCGCCCGCTGAAAATGTTAGTCCGTTTGGCAATGTTAATGTGCCGTCTGTATTAAAATTCCAATGATTACCATATGATGAAATATCAATAGGTTCATCACTAACAAAATGAAATCCCATACCACTTTGTATGTAAGCGTTTCCATATTCAAAGTTTAACTTGCCATCTGCATCAAGTATTACTGCATGACTATCTTTAGTTAACCTATCTGGAGATCCGCCTGCATAAGCCAGATCGTTCCAAGCAGTTGATCCATCACCATACTTGATCTGATTTAGTGTGATATCTAGTCCCGGTTCACCATCATCTAGGATAGGATTAACTCTCGCCCAGTTTGCTGTTGTATCTCTTCTAAGTTGGATCTTGTTGGTCATCTTATGCTCCGCCGCCGTTTAATGTGTTAGTGTATGTGCCGCTAGCACCGCCGCCATCAAACACGATGCTGTTTGGTCCAAAACGTCCTGCTGAACCACCGCCATCTGCGTTAGTTGGTATAGCAAAAAATGCTAGTGCGTGTCCACCGTCTATGTCTATTTCTACTGGTGATATATCTTTTGGTAGCAAGCTCATATTGTCAGTTAGGTCGCTAACATCCATTGGTATTTCATTTATATATGCTGCTCGTATGCCTGCGCTATTTTTAAATGCACCAACTGCCGAGACTCGAACATCACCGGGGACATTTAAGTTACCTAATACATCAAATGTAAAGTCTTTACGTTCTTCATCATTCTTATTGATAGTTGAGATAACAACAGTGTTGTGATTAGTATCACCATTTACATTTACAAAGCTACCGCCGTTGCTATCTCCAATGACTAATCCATAGTTTGTGTTGTTAGCACGTATATGTATATCGTCTGGTGTTACGATATCATTATAAGCTTTAATCTCTAGCTGGAAATCACTAGCTAGATGATTTGGTGATATTACCACACTGTTTCCAGTATCTGAGATAATCGCGTTCTGAGGTAATGTTAGCGCACCAGCTGTATCAAATACCCAGTTGTGTACCGGTAAAGTATGAGGTCCGCTAACTCCGTCACTGTTAACTTGTATAGTTACGGCAGTGTTATCTACATTAACATAGTTTTGATCATCAGGTGAACCTAGCTGCACTCCGGTATTATTAGCATCTTTAAATCTGCTATACGGTTCATTATAGTCAAGTTGTCCGTATGGGAGAGTTAGGCTACCGTCTGTACCAAATACCCAAGCATTATTGCTATTGTTTAATACTAGCTTATTTGGAGTAGCTAGTAATCCGGTTATAGATCCTGTGGTTTTATTTAAAGCACCTATGCCTGCTGTGTATTGTGTAGTAGTTTGACCGAGGTTAATATTATTAGATCCATCTAATGCAATAGCATATTGGCTAGATACAGTTGGATCAATAGCAACAAAGCCAGCGAATCCTGGACCATTAGCACCGCTAACATTTTCAACACCAGCATATACTAGTGTTGGGCCGCCTGATCCAT
>Ga0208106_1000557_pt1 | contig 12206 bp, 4 predicted proteins | sample CryBogCBE25Jul08_FD_184577 | JGI IMG/M metagenome (GOLD analysis project Ga0208106, IMG submission 184577) | Freshwater microbial communities from Crystal Bog, Wisconsin, USA - CBE25Jul08 (SPAdes) | ecosystem: Environmental > Aquatic > Freshwater > Lake | place: Crystal Bog, Wisconsin, USA...
AACGCTCTCGGGCAGTTGTAACCCTTCCGCACGGGTAAGACCACGTAGATTCAAACCACCCCTAACGCTCTCAGGCAGTTGTAACCCTTCCGCACTAGTAAGACGATGTAGATCCAAACCACCCCCAACGCTCTCGGGCAGTTGTAACCCTTCCGCACTAGTGAGACCACCTAGATCCAAATTACCACCAACGCTCTCGGGCAGTTGTAACCCTTCCGCACTAGTGAGACCACCTAGATCCAAATTACGACCAACGCTCTGGGGCAGTTGTAACCCTTCCGCACGGGTAAGACCACGTAGATTCAAATAACCACCAACGTTCTCAGGTAGCTGTAAGCCCTCGGCACTAGTGATATAAGATAAGCCCAGATTTCCAGTAATTTCAGAGATATTCTCAAATGCAGCGTTTAAATCAGAAATATTATCTCTATTAGAAATAATTTCTTTAATTCTTGGATCTTCCCGATAGCCAAATCCCTCTATTTCTCCATCCAATTGGTAGAGGAACATCAAGTCTTCTGGACTTAATTCTTGGCCTAATGTATGTCGTTCTTCAATGCTTGTGAGACGTTTCATATCAGCGGCTTTTTTCTGGTAGTCTGCTCCATCGGGAAATTCTTCCATTTTTTCACTCACTACATCAGAAATATATGGATCAAGTTCCTGTGATGGAGCGATGCCTCTAACCTCACCAATGCTATCACCTTCCATCCTAATTGCTACTCTAGGTATGTTAGGATTATTATCGCCATCAAGGGAGTAATAGACATAGAAATCACCACCAGCTAATTGGCTTCTTGCAGTTCCGGGATTAGCGGTACACCATTCAAGAGGGTGACCTTGAATGGATTCAACAAGTTCATCGGGCTCACTACCCCTTTCATATTTCTTCCATACCCCACGAGTTTCTTTTAGCCCTTCGCTAGAATATTCTGGTTGCTCAATTAGAAACTGTGTGTATAGTTTGGAAAAACTTTCACTGGACAGTAATTGCTTGAACTGTTCATCGTCCATAAGAACACTTGGATTTTCAATCTCACTTCGTTCGTTCTTTGGTAATCTTTTTTCGGCCAGTTTTTCCTCCATAACTCCAATAGTGAGTGCGAGTGCTCTTGGGTTAATTGTTGGAAATGGTGAAGTGGTTGTCTCATCACGTCTAGAGTAAGATGCCGTCTCTGTTTCACGACCAGATTCATCGACAGTAATCTGCTTTTCGAGTTTACCCATTTTAGTTATTTCACTGAATGCCCAAACCTTAGCCCATGTTGGATAGATTGCATCATCGCTCGTTAGGTAATCTACCCATCTATCGAGCGATGCTTCTTGGTCGGCTACTATCTGAGATATTTTTTCTCGCTTGAACTGGTCAGTTATTGGTATTTCTCCATGTCCTTGTTGTCTGGCTATTCTTTGTTCGAGCTCAAATGTAGACTCTGGCACATTCTCTGGTTTAATTACATATTGTCTATGGTAACTTTTTTTAATTCGTTCAATAATCCGAGGTTGGGCTGCAATTCTTGCCTCACTTGCACCAGCTCCCATGTGGGTTCGCTCTAATACTCTAATCCAGTCGTTAATCTTAACGGCAGGTTTTTGACTGGATTGGTTTCCTAATCGTTCTTGTCTTGTTTGTTCAAAAGTTACTGGATGAGATTGATGTAGTCTAGAGTCTCTGCTGTGCAGGAAATTAGCTCCTGATAGTTCTTCAGGTGTTGCGGGAAGCTTCGCGGGAAGACTCAAGGAATCGTCGGCAGCTACTGCTAGTTCTCCAATTCCATTAGTTGATGAAGCAAGCCGAGCGGCATGCTCACGAATTCCAGGATGTACTGATTCGTCAGCTGCAATGTCCTCATAGGTAAGAGTGGGTTCGTCTGGCGTTTGTTTTAGATCTAAATCTTCAGGCATGTTTATTTACGCTGTTTACTATTACTTAAATTATATCATAAGCAGAATTTGTTATTCAATCGCTAGCCCTGCGAACAAACAAGAACAATAAGAAGCTGGAGAGGATAATTGAAAACTTAAATGATGAGTATTCAGATGTATTATATTTATACGTAGCTTAAATTACTCAGTTTGCATGCAGTGCTATACTTTAAGTAATTAAATTAATAAGTACGCAGTGAGAAATATAATAATAAACGGGGTCTGGTTATGATTTTTGCACAAAGTAATATGAAAGAATTTTTGTATACTCCTGGAATGTTTTTTGAGATCCCTGAATTCCAACGTCCCTACTCATGGATTTCTACGAATGTTGATGAATTTTTAAGTGATCTTGAAGAGTGTATAGCCAAGGATAAAAATCACTATTTCGGTACGGTCGTACAAGTTAAAGATACCGATAGCATGTATTCCAGGGCAATCATAGATGGACAACAACGTGTAACAACTTCGTTATTGATGATTTCCGCAATCTATCATATGGCCAGAAAAAAACCTTCGCTTTTAGAAAATCCCGAAACAACGGTAGAAAAAATTGAATATCAATACCTTATTAATAAAGATCTCGATAATAATCGAGTGAAATTGCGTACGGTTACAACTGATAATGAGATACTTCAACGAATATTCAATGCTCGCGGCGAAGAATCTGAACTCGATCCTAGGGATCGCCAGAGTAATGTTTACAAGGTATACGCAAGATTTAGAGATTATTTAAGTAAGAAATCTGGTGGACTAGATAAATATATTGACGGTTTATCGCGTTTTGAAATTGCAGTCCTAACTTTAGTGGCAGGCGACGATAATCCTCAACGAGTGTTTGAGAGTATCAACTCTACAGGAAAGCCCCTTTCTGACGGTGATAAAATTCGTAACTTTGCACTGATGCTTAACGACAAAAAACTACGTGATCATGTATATGTTGAATATTGGCGACCAATAGAACGTACACTAACGGACATTAATCAGGATTATATAACTGATTTCTTCAGGTACTACCTGATATCCAAGAAGCAAACTAATATCAAATTGCCCGAAGTATATTCAGAGTTTAAGAAGCAGTTTGAAAACCGTGTTGGTGAAAATCAAAAATTGGAATTCATAGAAGATTTTTATGGCAATATCAGAAGATCTTTGAAGTTCTATGAATTACTCAAAATTGTTGATACGAATAAATTAGAAGATAATTCAGATTTTTCAAAATATAGTGATTTATCCGAAAATATTTTTCGAATGCGCTATCTAAGAGTTGACCTGTATATTCCATATGCAATGTCAGTGCTAGACTATCATGCTGATAATAAGATAACAGATGAGGAAATAAGTGAGATATTCGATTTAATCGAGTCATATTTTTCTCGTCGTATAATCGTTAACTACTATGTAACCAGCGTAGATAGATTTATGGCGACACTACATAAACAAGTCCTAGATTTTATCAAGCAAGACCCAGGGGCAAATTATGTCGAAGTTCTGAAATATGTACTACTAAATCAGACTGGTCAGGCTATTATGCCAAATAATGATGATTTTGAAGCAGCTGTACGTAGATATCCATTTTACGAACAGCACGGTAATGCTGTCCTTTGCTATGTCTTGTCTTCAGTAGAGGAAGGATCCAAAGAAGAGTCAAAAAGTACATTACATAAAATCGTTGAGGATGGCCTTCAGCTCTCTATAGAGCATGTTATGCCGCAAACTTTATCTAGTAAACTTTGGAAGGAAATGCTTGGTAACGAATATGAACGGATTCATAGCGAATTTCTTCATACCTTAGCGAACCTCACGCTAACTGGATACAATTCAGAATATTCAAACCTGCCATTCAACGGCATCCCGAAAAAAGATAAAATGACACTAGAAGTAAAAGAAAAGAAGTCTGGCGAGATTCGAAAAGTAGGATTTAGGGACAGCCCACTGCCCATCAATCGATGGATAGCCGATAAAAAAGAATGGAATGAAGAAACTTTATTGGCGCGACAAGAATGGTGGTTGAAGAAACTAAATAGCGTTTGGCCATTACCCATAACATCATTCAAACCAAAAGAAGAAGATACATCAGTATATTTGTTGGACGAAATCGATCTCAAAGGAAAAGGGATAAAATCAGTAGAAGTGTTCGGAAAGAAAGAATCAGTTTCAACCTGGGCAGATGCGATGGATATCATAATTGAAGCTATTTATGATAATAATCCGGATCACTTCTTTAGCACTATTAATAAGGATGAATGGCTGTCTAAGTACATCCAAACTGACTCTACTGCATTCGGTGCTAGTCGAGAGATTTACAGCACCGGCTATTTTGTAGATACAGGAAGTAATACAAAAAGAAAACGTCAGCTTGTTGTTAACTTGGCTAATGCCCTTAGCCTGCCACATGACAGTATAAAAGTTGAACTTAAACTTTCCGGTTATATCGACAATGATGATGTCGAAGAGTAATTTATGAAAATATCAAATTTAACAATAATCATAGTTATTGTATAACCCTTATTTCTTTCCTTTATGATGATAATGAAAAAGCATTATGATTATGATTAGTAGTAGAAAATCTGCCATATAAATATCTCTTATTATTTATCAGTATATACCTCTCCTATTTTAGTTACATAATTTCTATATTTAACATAGAAGTTATATAATTAGAATATATGGTAACTAAAACGTCAACATCAAAAAAAACAAAAAGCTTGGAAGAAACACTCTACAACGATATTGCTAAAACACTGCGAGGTACAGTCGAAGCAGCAGAATATAAACACGTTACTTTACCGCTTTTGTTCTTAAAATTTATCAGTGACAAATTCGAACAGCAAAAAGAAAAACTAATGAACGAAGGCAAAAGCCAATTTCTGGAGATGAAGGAATTCTATCAGAAAGATAATGTCTTCTATTTAACCGAAGACACTCGATGGAGCTACTTGGTAAAAAATGCCAAGGCAAACGATATCGCCCTCAAGTTAGACACTGCGCTTAGTACTATCGAAAAGACAAACCCCAGTCTTCGAGGAGCGCTACCGGACAATTACTACTCCCGAGTCAATTTATCGAGTTCAAAAATCGCCAAACTTATTGATGATATCAATAACAACATTAATTACGATGACGAGTCGTTTGACTTAATGGGTCGTATTTATGAGTATTTCTTACAGAAGTTTGCGGTTGCTGAAGGTAAAAGTAAGGGTGAATTTTATACACCCAAATCAACAGTTAATCTCATCACAGAGATGATTGAGCCTTATAGCGGTAAAATTTACGACCCCTGCTGCGGCTCTGGGGGTATGTTTGTGCAGTCACTCAAGTTCATTGAAGCGCATAAGGGAGATCCAAAAAACGTAGCAATCTACGGTCAAGAAAACATCGATACAACTTATCGCCTAGCAAAAATGAACCTCGCACTACGTGGTATATCCGGAAACCTAGGAGTAACAAATGCCGATACCTTCGCCAACGATCAGCACAAAGACTTGAAAGCGGACTATATCATCGCAAATCCACCATTTAACCTCAAAGACTGGCGAGCCGAAAGTGAGTTGGTAGGTGACCCGCGCTGGGCTGGTTATGATGTGCCTCCGGTTAGTAACGCTAACTACGCATGGATTCTTAACATTGTCAGTAAGCTCAGCGCTAATGGCACTGCCGGCTTCCTTTTAGCAAACGGTGCATTAAGTGATAGCGACACCAAAAACATTCGCCGCCGCCTAATAGAAAATGATCTAGTTGAAGCGATTGTGGTTCTACCAAGAGACACCTTTTATAGCACCGACATCTCAGTAACTCTATGGATTCTAAGTAAAAGTAAGAAAGCTCGTGACATAAGAATTGGTGACAACTTACGTCATATGCGAAATCGTGAACACGAAATACTATTTATGGATTTACGAACTTGGGGTAGCGAATTCGACAAGAAATATATCGAACTTACCGTGGACGACATCGCCAAAGTCAGTGGAATTTTTCATTCATGGCAAGATGTTGATGGAGGTTACGAAGATACACCAGAAACTTGCCGAAGCGTGTCTTTTGAAGAAGTTAAAGCGAACGATTTTAGTCTTGTGCCAAGTCGCTATATAGAATTTGTTGATCGAGACAGCCAGATTGACTTTGAATCTGAGATGAAACGTATTCAGAAAGAAGTAAGTAAGATTCTTGCAGATGAATCAGCAGCCGAAAAAGCACTTCGCGAAGCATTCGAAGGACTTGGATATGGCTTATAGTTTGATAAAACTTCGTAAGTTAATTCATCAGAGGAATGAGAGAAATTCCGATCTGTCTATAACCAACACACTAGGCGTAGCAATGGACAAAAGATTCATAAAGTCTATAGCAAATCTATCAACAGTCGACATCTCTAACTATAAGATCGTTCGCACAGGTCAATTCGGATGCATTCTGATGAAAGTTGGGCGCGATGGTCGTTCATCTATAGCCTTATTGCATGAAAAGGATGCAGTTATTTCGCCTGCATATTTTGTTTTTGAAGTTATTGATTCAAATATTCTATTACCAGATTATTTGATGATGTTTTTGTCCATTCCAGAAACAGATCGTCGAGAGTGGTTTATGAGCGACGCAAGTATGCGTGGTAGCCTCGACTGGGATAGATTTCTGGATATTGAAATTCCGTTACCACCTATTGAGAAACAGCAAGAATATGTAGATATTTATAGTAATCTTTTAAGGCTATCGAGTAGCCATGAAAAAAGCTTTGCTGACCTGCAATTTATCACGAATGCCTATACTGAAAAGCTTGTGGAAAAATATGGCACTAATTTGCTTGGAAATTACATAACCGCTACTGACAAGCGCAATTATGATTTGGGCAGTAAAGATATTAAAGGTATTTCGATACAAAAGAAATTTATCGTATCCAAAGCAAATATGGATGGTGTGAGCTTAGCAAGCTACAGAGTAGTCCATCCGGGCCAGTTTGGTTATGTTACAGTTACTTCTCGCAACGGAGATAAAGTATCAGTTGCTTTAAACACCGATGATATCCCTTATGTCGTATCGAGTAGTTATCAAACTTTTAAAGTTACGGATGAATCAAAATTAATGCCAGAGTTCCTACTCCTCTGGTTTAAGCGTCCTGAGTTTGACCGCTATGCTCGATTCAATTCATGGGGCTCTGCCCGTGAAACATTTGATTGGTCAGAAATGCAGCGTGTCCAGCTTCCAATTCCTCCAGTTTCTGTTCAGCAGTCCATCGTTGCAATATACCACGCATTAGAAGCTCGCAAACGGCTCACCGACATGCTCAAAACACTTACTAAAGAAATCTGCCCGGTTCTAATTAAAGACGCCAGAAATAATATTTTAGAGGTAGCGGCATGAGTGTATTTACCGAATCGCAACTAGAAGAAGCGATAGTAGATATGCTGACAGATAAAGACTATATGCATGTGTTAGGTGAAAACATTAGGAACCGCGAAATAACCGATGTACTCATAAAAGACGATCTGCGTGATTTCCTGCGCAGCCGCTATGTCGATGAAGGCATTACGGAAGATGAAGTGGAGTTTTTGATTCGCGAGCTAGAATCACTCGACAGCACAACGCTGTACGACAGCAACCGGAAGTTTATGCGCTGGATACAGGACGGATATAAGTTAATACGATTCGACCGAACGCAAAAAGACATAATGGTCCAGTTCGTTGATTTTGATAACTTGGAACAAAACAACTTTAAGATTGTTAACCAGCTTCAAATACTAGAATACTACACTCCATATCGCATACCAGACGCCATAGTCTATGTGAACGGTCTGCCTCTGGTAGTGTTTGAATTTAAGTCCACCATTCGCAAAGAAGCGACCATATTTGATGCTTATCAGCAAATTACTATACGTTACAGGCGCGATATACCGACATTATTCGTTTATAACGCGCTGTGTGTAATTAGTGATGGTGTAAATAGTAAAATGGGTTCTTTTTTCGCACCTTACGAATACTTTTATGCATGGCGTAAAGTGACTGGTGATGAGGCGATTGAGAGCGAAGGCATTAGCTCACTCATTACTATGATAAATGGCTTGTTTGCCAAAAAAAGACTACTTGATGTAACCAAAGACTTCATCTTTTTTCCTGATGATAGCAAAAAAGATGAAAAAGTTGTTTGTCGTTACCCACAATACTTTGCTGCTACCAAACTATATAAAAGCATATTCGGAGCGATGCGTCCTGAAGGCGATGGCAAAGGTGGAACTTACTTTGGTGCGACCGGCTCTGGCAAGAGTTATGCCATGCTTTACCTTACGCGTCTGCTGATGCGTAGTCCTGAGTTTGCGAATCCGACTATAGTGCTTATCACCGATCGAGTAGATTTAGACGACCAGCTAACGGGACAATTCGTAGAAGCAAAAAAATTCTTTAATGACGAAAATGTCGCTAATGTAGAGAGTCGCAGCGAGTTAGGCGAACACCTTGGCGGTCGTGAAAGCGGCGGAGTTTTTCTCACTACAATTCACAAATTCACTGAAGCCGCTGGTCTGCTAAGCGACCGCTCAAACATAATCTGCATATCAGACGAGGCACACCGCTCGCAAACCAACCTAGACCAAAAAGTAAAAATTACAGATGAAGGCACGGAAGTAACCTATGGCTTCGCTAAATACCTACACGACTCATTACCAAATGCTACCTACGTAGGCTTTACAGGCACGCCAGTCGATGCCACGTATGATGTCTTTGGTGAAATCGTAGATCAATACACGATGACCGAATCGGTCTTTGATGATATAACCGTCCCTATCGTTTATGAAGGTCGCGCGGCAAAGGTCCGTCTAAACGAAGAAGCACTCAAAGAAATCGAGGGCTATTATGAAGAGGCCCAGGATGCTGGTGCAAATGAGTATCAGCTAGAAGAAAGTAAGAAGCAGATGTCTCAAATGACGATGCTCCTTAGCGATCCAGACGTCATTCGTGCAATTGCCGTCGACTTTGTAACTCATTATGAAGGTCGAATAAATGAAGGTGCGACCATTGCAGAAAAAGCTATGCTAGTATGCCCTTCAAGGCCGATTGCTTTGAGCCTATACCAGGAAATCCTGAACCTACGACCTGAATGGGCTGAGGTGAGTGAAGCTGCTGACCTAGAAGGTCTGAACGAAGCACAGAAACAAGAGCTATACCCTATTGAAAGAATCAAGCTGGTTATGAATCGTGGCGCTAATGACAGTCCTGAAATGTGGGACTTGGCCGGCGATAAGGCTTATCATGACAAACTCGCAAAACAATTTAAGAATGATAAATCGAACCTCAAAATTGTTATCAACGTCGATATGTGGCTCACTGGCTTTGATGTTCCTTCACTCGATACTATGTATATTTACAAACCACTCAGCAAGCACACACTCATACAGACTATCTCGCGAGTAAACCGTAAATATAAAACCAAAGACCGCGGCTTAGTCGTCGATTACTTTGGATTCAAACGTGAAATGAACAAAGCGCTTGGCCAATATGGTAGCGGTGGAGGAACTGGCGCATCCATAGAAGACATCGCGAAAGCAATCAAAAACACAAAAGACTTTCTAGATTTGCTTGATAAATACTTCTATGGCTTTGACGGTAAAGAGGGCTACTATGTTGGCAGTCCTATCGAACGCTTATTGTCTCTTAATTTGACCGCTGAATACGTAATGCGTAGTGATGAGCAAGAAAAGCGCTTTATAGAGCTTTGTCGCCGCCTGAAAGCAGCCTATAACATTTGTGCCGGTAATATAGAAGCTTTCAATGATGATGAGCGCAATCGTATACACTTTTACTTTGCAGTCCGCACAATTGTATTTAAACTAACACTCGGTAATGCACCAGATACAGCACAAATGAACAAAATTGTGACTGAAATGGTTCACGAAGCGTTGAATAGCGAAGGTGTAGAAGAAATTTTCAAACTGGGTGATACATCTTCGAAAGAAATTAACCTGTTTGATCCTGACTTTATAGAAAAAATACGGAAAATTAAGATGCCAAATGCTAAAATACGTCTGCTTGAGATGCTAGTGGCAAAAGAAATCGATGCACTGAAAAAGATAAATAAAGTCAAGGGTATAGAGTTTGCAGACAGGTTCAAAAAGCTAGTTGATAAATACAACAACCGAAAAGAACAAGACGTTCTAATCAGTCAAATCCTTGAAGAATTCACGGAAGCAATTATCAAACTTGTTGAAGAGCTAGGTATTGAAAAAGAATCGTTCAAAGAACTTGGCATCGACATTGAAGAAAAATCATTTTATGACATCTTGAAGTCACTGACCGTCAAATACGACTTTGAGTATGCGAACAATCGCCTAGTTAACTTATCCAAAAAAGTTAAAGCAGTCGTTGACGACAAAACTCACTACCCGGCTTGGGATGAGCGTGCTGACATTAAAGCAGAACTAAGGGCTGACTTGGTAGTCCTGTTATCAGAAAATGAATACCCCCCAATTGCGCATGATGAGGCCTACAAAGAAATTTTTGAACAAGCCGAAAACTTCAAAAGACGGCAAGATATGTAATTAGAAATGCCAGACTTGGACGCACTTAGCTGGAACTATCCAACCATGCAGATAAGTTTGCATCCAGTCTTCCGATAGATTCTCTGTTCATATATTTAAGGACTTTGATGGTGTTGCCAGTTAATGAATCAAACGATGCTGAACAAGCCGGCTCATTGCTTAAGTAAATAATAACTAAATATCCCGTCTTAATATACTTGTTGACGACATATTCCTTATATTCAGAGCGTGCCATCTCGCGCTGCACATAATATTTACCAATTCTGGGAGAGGTAGAAAGTGAAAAGCCGTAATAAGTGAAGACGACTAGAAATTGGAGAAGAAATCGGTGGTAATTGGCGAGATAATTTAATTAATCAGCTTATAGTCATGCATGATAGCCAATCAGCTGAAGAATTGAAAGAAATCCAAGATAGCGACCTTAAGCTATTCGCAGATTTACTATACGACATATACAGCGTTCAGAGATTTAAGTAGTTATCTCTTATTTACTATAACTGAGTGATTTTTTCCTACTAGCCTTATTTGTTTTATTATTTTTAGGTATATCTTGAGGCTTTATAGCCACAGGTGGTTCTATATATTATTTTCCATATATCGATCTTGAACTAGTAATGACTCTTAACTTTACTTTTCATTCTCCTTATCTAATAGAAGTAAAGTTTCCCCCGACATAGGTTCTTGTGCATCTAATGACGCTAGCTTAGCGTAGAATGTATAGACCGGAAGATTAGATATATCTCCTCTAGATATAAAAGGTTTAAATAAGGGCAATATATAGTCCTCATCTGCTGGACTTCCTGTTCTAAAGCATATTACCGTCCCAACGTTTGCAAGTATTAAATCCACGAACCTTTTATGTTCCTGTTGTGAGGTAGATTGCTCTGCCATAGTCAGATATAACTTATACTTCCTAGCTTCACTCAGCATCTGCACAAAGCTTGTTGTTGCGAAGTTCTGAAACTCATCTACGTATAAATAAAATGGTCGTCTATCTTTTTGGTTTATTCGTGCCCTCCTTAGTGAGGCTACTTGTAGCTTTGAAAGAATTGCGGTTCCAAATAAGGTAGATGTATCCTCTCCAAGTAATCCCTTAGAAAAGTTACATATTAGTATCTTCCCTTCATTTATTATCTCCATGAAATCTATTGTAGATTTTTCTTGTTCTAGAATTTTTTTAGCACTAGCTGAGAATAGAAATCTACCAATTTTAGATGTTATGCCCGCCGACATCTTCACTTTCTGGTAACTACCAGCTTTACCAATTTCATTTTGCCAGAAATGTCTGAGATTATCGTCTTCAAGAGCTTTTACAACTTTTCTTCTATATTTTGGATCATTAAGAAGATCAAAGATAGTAAATAAAGTAGCTCCTTCAATTGTTAGTGCAGTTTGAATGCAGTTACGTAGAATATACTCCACTCTATGACCACCACTATCGTCACTTGAGAATATCTTTCTCATTACAGAAATAACCGACTCAGTTATTAAATCTTTTTCACGAAGTAGATCATTTCCAGTAAGTGTTCTATCTATTTCAAGTAAGTTAATACCGATTGGATGATCTAAGTCATCTGGGTTTAAATAGATAACATCTTTTAGTCTATGTTCAGGTATGCGAGAGAGAATGCTTTCAGCTAAGTCTCCATGCGGATCAATAACAGCAAGACCCTTTCCGTTTTCTATATCCTGCATGATTGCGTATTCGAGCATCGTTGTTTTTCCGTTACCAGTCCCACCTAAAATATAGACATGTTTTTC
>Ga0208106_1000558_pt1 | contig 12186 bp, 7 predicted proteins | sample CryBogCBE25Jul08_FD_184577 | JGI IMG/M metagenome (GOLD analysis project Ga0208106, IMG submission 184577) | Freshwater microbial communities from Crystal Bog, Wisconsin, USA - CBE25Jul08 (SPAdes) | ecosystem: Environmental > Aquatic > Freshwater > Lake | place: Crystal Bog, Wisconsin, USA...
TTTTTTGGCATCATTTTAACTATTTAGTAGTGGAACTAATAGTTCAATGAAAAAAACCTTAATTTGGAAATACTTAATTAGCATATGAAAAAAATATTGATACTTTTATTATTTTGTTCTTACCAATCAATAGCACAACTTTCTGAGACTCAAAAAATATTGCTTTCGAATTGTGAGGCATTTTCAAAGTCCAGTGCAGTTACAGGTAGAGAAGAAGAAGCAAGAACTTTTATCAATTTGCTTTTTAAGAAAGGGATTTGTACACAAGATCAATTAGGTAATCTAGTTATTACTATTGGAAGTGGTTATCCGAAAAGATTATTTACTGCTCCATTAGATGAACCTGGTTATGTGATTAGCCAAATACAAGAAGATGGTTATTTACGAATTGCTCCATTAGGTTTCGGATATCAAGGAACCTTGTTTCATCAGTTTCTAGAGGGTAATGAAGTAAAAATAAATTCAGAAAATAATATTCAAATTGGAGTATCAACTATTCCTTCCTCACATTATGATGGCTATCGGGCAATACCAGAGAAAAGTAAAAATGTTTTTCAATGGCAGGAAGCATTTGTTGATATCGGTGTTTCTTCTGCAAAAGAGGTACACAATAAGGGAATCCATTTATTAGACCCAGTAACCATTAACAAAAAACCAACGATTGTTGCAGGCAAATATTTAGCCGCTCCTTCTGTAGCCTCAAAAGCAGCAGTTATTGCTTTAGCAACAGTAGCGCAAACATTATTAAATAATCATTTCTTAGGGACTACGATTATTGCATTTACAGCTTTAGAATTAATAAATGGCAAAGGTCTTGAAGCGATAGTAAATCAATATGGCCCATTTGATGAAGTTGTTAGGTACAACCGTTTTTTGAATGGAGCTATTAATAATGAAAACGAACTTTTAGTTGAAGAGATTATCCCCAATAATATTCCCATACAAAAAATAACGAAATCAGTTATTGCTTTTCGACACCCCTCTACTAATACACCAGAATGGGATAAGGCAAAAGTTTATAATCTAGGATTGCCATCGAATTATACCGCTACTCCAGTTGAAATGGTTTCTGCGATAAGTGTAGAACAATTAGTAAAAACATGGTTGAACTGTGTTGAAAATAAACCGTGGGATATTATTTCTTTGCATACTTTTTCAATGCCAATAAAAGAGGAATCTTTTACAAGTTTTCAAAAAGAAGCAAAATTATTATCTACTCTTGTTTCTGTATACGGAGTTAATCCTGATGAAAAACCAGTGAGGGATTTTATTTTAACTCAATTGCCAAAATGGGCAAGGCCAATTATTGATGATAAAGGAAATATAGTTCTCAATTTTGGACAGGGAAAAGAGCATATAGCTTTTGTAGCACATATGGATGAAGTAGGGTTTCTTGTTGATTCTATTTTGAATGATGGGAGATTGGCCTTAAAAGATGTTGGAGGTTTTTTTAATTGGGCTTGGGAAGCACATGGTGCGCTTGTTCATTTATCAAATAAAGATATTGCTGCAGTTTTTGAGCCTCGCAAAAACTATTTACAGGCTACAAAACGTTTCAATAATGAGGTGCCTATTTTTGTTAATGCCGGATTTAATTCAAAAGAAGAAGCTTTAAGCGCTGGAATTAAACTGGGCTTTACAACTGTAACAATGCCCAAAAAAATGATTCAATTAAGCGAAACAAAAGCTACAGCAAGAGGATTTGATGATCGTGTTGGTTGTGCTGCATTATTATTGGCATTAGAAAATTTAGATCCCAATCAACTGCCCTTTAAAGTAACATTCGTTTGGTCAATTGGAGAAGAAACCGGTTTAGTAGGCTCTACCTATGCAGAAAAATATTTGAAAGATGTAAGTGTTGGGTATCCAATAGATACTTATGTGTCATCCGATGCTGCAATGGAATCGAAATTATTTGGATATTGTCCCTTGGGAAATGGCGCTGTAATTCGTGTATTAGAAAGTATCAATTTTATCAGTAGAATCAATTTGAAAAAATTGCAAAATTTATCTGAAAAAAATGCCATTAAAATTCAATATGGGATGACAGTAGGTGGAACAGATGGTCAAGGATTTTTAAGTAATGGTATTCCTTCTGTTCCTTTATCATGGCCTGGAAGATATTCTCATTCCCCTATAGAAATAATGGATTTTAATGATATGAAAAGTTTAATCCAGCTAATTAAAGCAATTATGATGGATCATACGCTTAAACATTAAAAAATACATTTCATTAATTGGGTATTTACTGTGCGATTTGTACAACTTATAAATGAAATAATCACACTCTTCTAAACATTGAATCTTTGTCAATTAAAAACTGACTTTTCAGCAAAAAATCAATTATTTTTAAAAGAGGGTAGTCGTCTACGATTTAACGATCAGCCTTAATTGCCATACGAAACAAAGCTAACTATGCATTCCATAAAGTTCAAACAGGGTAATTCCCTGATACTTCTTGTTGGATTGGTCTGTTTTTTTTCTTGCAAAAATAAAAATCAGCAAGAAGAATCCATACCTGATCAGGTTAGTTATAACTATGATGTAAGGCCAATATTGTCTGATAAATGTTTTAATTGTCACGGCCCCGATGCTAGAAAAAGGGAAGCGGGCTTAAGATTAGATTTAGCTTCTGAGGCTTTTAAAGCATTGCAGGATCATCCCACCAAACATTCATTGGTTGCAGGTAAACCAGAGCAATCTGAATTATATATTCGGGTATCTTCCAAAGATACGAGTATACTTATGCCTAAGCCTTCTAGTAGATTGGCTAGGTTGACTGACAGGGAATTAGCAATTATAAAAAAATGGATCAGTCAAGGAGCTGTGTATGAACCACACTGGGCTTTTGTGGCACCTAAGAAAAATCCTTTGCCGAATGTAAATAATAAACAGTGGCCAATTAATGAGATCGATTATTTCATTTTGAAAAAAATGGAAAGCAAAGGTCTTGATCCTAATGAAATAGCAGAAAAAGAAAGGTTGGTAAAACGGGCTTATATGGATCTTGTAGGAATCTTGCCAAGTCCTTTAGAAACCCAAAATTTCGTAAATGATAAGAATCCTAATGCGTATGAACTGTTAATAGACCGTTTACTCAACATGCCACAATATGGTGAGCGAATGGCAATCAACTGGCTGGATATTGCACGCTTTTCTGATTCACATGGCTATCAAGATGATAACTATCGTTCTCAATGGCCCTGGCGTGATTGGGTAATACATGCATTTAATAAAAACATGCGTTATGATAGTTTTATTACCTGGCAATTGGCAGGAGATCTAATTCCTAATGCAAGCAAAGAACAAATTTTAGCCACAGGTTTTAATAGAAATCATAAAATCACAGAAGAAGGAGGGGTAATTGATGAAGAGTATCGTGTGCAATATGTAGTGGATAGAACAAACACATTTGGCAGATCAATTCTTGCCGTTACTGTGGAATGTGCTAAATGTCATGATCATAAATATGATCCGATTTCTCAAAAAGATTACTATCAATTATATGCTTTTTTCAATAGTGTAAATGAAGTAGGATTAGAGGCAACTGTGGGTGGACCTGAAACCTGGGCTAAAAATCCACGAATGCAGATAACAAAAGAGGATCTTCAGACTACTCTATCATTTATTAATAAAATGGATACGAATAAATTAGAAGTATCCATTATGAAAGATAAAGACACAGCAAGAAAAACATTTTTACTGGCAAGAGGTAATTATGATCAACCCAGTGTCGAAGTTTTCCCTTCTACACCGGCTGCAATTCTTCCATTTGAAAAATCATTTCCTAAAAATCGATTGGGCCTTGCTCAATGGACATTTGATAAACGTAATCCTTTGCCTGCAAGGGTTTTTGTAAATAGAATCTGGCAAGAGTTTTTTGGTAGAGGTTTAGTGAAGTCTGCTGCAGACTTTGGTATGCAGGGAGATTTGCCAACACATCCAGAATTATTAGATTGGCTTGCGGTTGACTTTCAAGAAAATGGATGGAATATTAAAAGACTGGTTAAGCAAATTGTTCTTTCGGCTACTTATCGCCAATCAAGCAAAATATCAAAGGATAAATTAAATAGAGATCCTGCAAACATTTACCTTTCCTATGCTCCTAGAGTTCGTTACCCTGCTGAGTTAATCAGAGATATGCTTTTAGGCAGTAGTGGACTTTTAAATAAAACTATTGGAGGGCCTAGTGTAAAACCTTATCAGCCAGACGGGCTATGGGAAATGGCAACTTCTGGAAGGGGTATCTTGAAAAAGTATATTCAGGATTCGGGGCAATTATTATATCGCAGAGGTATCTATACTTTTATAAAGAGAACCGTGCCACCTCCTTCGATGATGATGTTTGATGCAAGTAATAGAGATGAGTGTCAGGTGAGCCGTTATAGAACCAATACCCCTCTTCAAGCACTAATCATGTTGAATGATCCTACAATGATTGAAGCTTCTAAAGCCCTGGCAGATAAATTATTACAGAAAGATACTGATCCTATAAAAATTATTACAGAAGCATTTAAAACCATTATCTGTAGAAATCCATCAGGCAAAGAGATAGATGCATTGCTGAGTTATTGGAAAGAAGCAAAAGAAAATTTTAATCAGAATAAAACAAAAGCTGAAAAAATGATTGCTATTGGTGTATATCAACCCAAAACAAAAAATACATCTGAATTGGCAACAACTATGCAGGCAATTCAGATTATTTATAATATGCAAGAAGCAATAACAAAATCCTGATATGGAAAAAGAACTATTTGAACACGGACTAAATATGAATCGCCGCAAATTCATGAGCAGACTGAGTATCGGCCTGGGGTCTGCTGCATTGGGTTCATTACTTATTCCAGATTTGTTTGGTAGTAATGGTAGTTCAGAAGAAGCGATCATACGCGGGCTTCCTCATTTTGCACCCAAGGCAAAGCGAGTTATTTATCTTTTTCAAAATGGAGCTCCTTCACAATTAGAATCTTTCGATTATAAACCATTGCTGTGTCAGATGATGGGAGAAAATCTGCCCGAATCTGTGAGAGGTGGTCAACGTTTAACTGGTATGAGTTCTACTCAAACTAGCTTTCCTTTAATTGGTTCTTATTATAAATTTAATCAGCATGGACAGTCAGGTGCTTGGGTAAGTGAATTATTTCCGCATATGTCAAAAATTGTAGATGATATCTGTATCATTAAAACAATGAATACGGAAGCTATCAATCATGATCCTGCACTTACTTTTTTTCAATCAGGTGCGCAACAGGGCAATCGTCCAAGTATGGGTTCTTGGGTGAGTTATGGTTTGGGTACAGAAAATAATAATTTGCCGGCCTTTTGTGTATTGCTTTCTAGAGGTAAGGGCAATGGACAAGGTGTGTATTCAAAACTTTGGACTAATGGATTTTTAGATTCAGTACATCAGGGTGTTCAATTTAGTAGTGGTGAAAATCCGATTTTGTATTTGCAGGATCCGAATGGAATGGATCGTCAAACACGAAGAAAAATGCTCGACAAAATCGCTGAATTAAATCAGGAAGAATTCAACAATTTTGGCGATCCGGAAATATCTGCAAAAATTCAACAGTATGAAATGGCTTATCGTATGCAGACTGCTGTTCCTGAAATAATGGATACTTCAAAAGAATCAGAGGATATCATTAAGTTATATGGTGCAGATTGTCTGGTGCCTGGAACTTATGCAGCAAACTGTTTATTAGCAAGAAAACTATCTGAGAATGGTGTGAGATTTGTTCAGTTATATCATCAGGGATGGGATCAACATGGAAATTTACCTAATGAAATGCGCGGACAGGCTCAGGATGTAGATCAGCCTTCTGCTGCATTAATTACCGATTTAAAGCAAAGGGGTTTATTAGATGAAACATTGGTTATATGGGGAGGTGAATTTGGAAGAACAAATTATTGTCAGGGTAAAATGTTGGTTGATAATTATGGGAGAGATCATCACCCTCGATGCTTTACTATTTGGATGGCGGGTGGTGGAATAAAGCCCGGTATTGTTCACGGAGAAACAGATGAATTTGGATATAATATTGTGAAAGACCCAGTGCATGTGCACGATTTTCAAGCAACTGTTTTGAATTTGATGGGTTTGGATCATGAAAAACTTGTCTATAAGTACCAAGGAAGAAGGTATCGCTTAACAGATCTCTATGGGAATGTAGTAAACAAAATAATCGCTTAAAACACTTTTATGAATAGAAAAGAATTTGTAAGAAAAACACTTACTGGCACAGCTGCTTTCTTTATTGCTAAAGATTTGTTTTCGAAATCTAAAGCAGATCCTATTTATGGACATAATGAAAAGCAATATCGCCTCAATAATAAATGGGGCAATCTAAATCCAGAGAAAACGCCTGTTAATGACTGTCATGAAATGGTTCAAGACAGTAAAGGAAGAATTTTATTGTTGACTAATGAAACTAAAAATAATATTATCATTTATAATAAATCAGGAAAATTAATTGATACCTGGGGCAAAGAATTTCCCGGTGCTCATGGCTTAACTATTCAAAAAACCGGGAAAGAAGATTTATTATTTATTACAGATACTAATCGGCATCAAGTTTATAAAACAACTATTGATGGGAAAATCTTATTTACCATCGACCCGCCTCCAGAGATTAGTGTGTATCAGAAAAAAGAGGCGTTTGTTCCCACAGAAACAACCGTATTGGATAATGGTGAGTTTTATATAGCCGATGGTTATGGAGCTCAATATGTTTTGCACTATTCAGCTGATGGGAAGTTGATAAATTATTTTGCTGGCAGGGGTGAAGGTGATGAGCATTTAGATAACGCACATGGTATTTGCTTAGATACCCGACTATCTAATCCTACACTTATTGTTACAGATAGAAGTAGAAATGCCTTTAAAAGATTTTCGCTGGATGGAAAATTATTAGAAGTTATTCATTTGCCCGGTGCTTGTGTTTGCAGACCAGTTATTAAAGGTGATTATTTATATGCAGCAGTTTTAAGATCGCCAGATTTGAATACAGAAGCTTCTGGATTTGTCACAATTTTAAATAAAGAAAATAAAGTAGTATCTAATTTGGGAGGGTCCATGCCAGTTTATGAAAATGGGAAATTGAAACCATTGTCACAAACAGATAAAATTTTCACCCATCCGCATGATGTATGTGTTGATGATGAAGGCAGTATCTATGTAGCACAGTGGGCTTCAGGGAAAGTATATCCTTATAAATTTACCCAAGTATAAATGGAGCGATTTAATAAAATTGTCAATGCCATTTTATTTAGTGGTATTGTTTTATTGCTTTTCCTTTTTGTTTTTGAAGATAAACTTCAGATTCCTGTTTGGTTACAAATAGCCGGAAGAATGCATCCTTTATTTTTGCATTTTCCGATTGTGTTATTAATACTTTCCATCATTCCCTGCTGGCTTCCTGATGAGATTAATAATAATTCTATCTGGATTTATATACGATTTGTAGCAGTTCTTACGGCAATAATTACTGCAATGATAGGGATGATTTTATCCATTGAACAATCAGATAAGGGGGAGTTACTGACTTGGCATAAATGGTCAGGAATTTCTATTGCCTTAATTTCTTGGTTATTTTTTATTTACTATAATCAGTTCTTGCGAAGTAAACTCTATAACCGGATTCTTTCTTTTGGGATTTTATTTTTAGTGATTCTCACAGGCCATTGGGGTGCATCAATAACCCATGGAGAAAACTTTTTGTTACAGCCACTTCATTTAGATCAACCATCTTTCATTAATAAAGAGAATGCCACAATTTTCGCAGATGCAATCAATCCCATTTTTAAAACAAAATGTGGAAATTGTCACTTGGGTCATAATCAAAAAGGAGGGCTTTCGTTAACAGATAGCATGTCCATTATCAAGGGGGGTAAAAATGGGAAAGCTATTGAACAAGGTGATTGGGTAAAAAGTTTATTAATTGAAAGAATTCGATTACCCTTAATGGATAAGAAACATATGCCATTAACAGATAAACCTCAATTAAATGAATCAGAAACAAAACTTTTAGAAATATGGATTAAGTCTGGAGCACCATTTTCTGGAAAGCTAGTTGATAGGCCAGAGAATGACAGTTTGAGAATTCTGGCAATGGAATATTTACAACCTTATCTAAGTATTAAAAATGAAACAGTTTATTCTTTCGCAGCTGCTGATGAGAAAAAAATTAAGGAGCTGAATAATAATTATCGAGTCATAAAACCTTTGGGCTTTCATTCGCCAGCATTAAGCGTTTCTTTTTTTGGTAAAGCAAACTATAGTTTTGAAAAATTAAAAGAGCTTGAAACTATTAAAAAACAAGTGCTCCATTTGAACCTTTCAAAGATGTTAGTTACAGATGATCAATTGGAATTAATTGCTACATTCCCGAATTTAGAAAGATTAAACTTAAACTATACCGGAATTTCAAACCTTGGATTATTGCGACTTTCTAATATGGGAAAATTGAAATCTATTTCTTTAGTAGGAACAAATATTGATGTGGTTGGACTAAGAAATTTATTGAAAAATAAAAACATCAAAGAAGTATATGTTTGGGATACCAAAGTTTTGGAAAAAGATATCATAGGATTTAAAAAAGAAAATAAATCCGTACTAATTGACCAGGGGTTTATTGGTGCAGATACTACTTTGATTGCTTTGAATGTACCCTTTATTAAATTTCCAACAGCTTTTTTTCAAAATAATAAGACTATTGAATTAGGACACGTGTTGAACGATGTTGCGATTAAGTACACTACAAATGGAACCGAGCCAGATAGTGTAAATGGAGTTTTATATCAGCATCCATTTGTGATAGATAGTACCACCAATTTACAGTTTAAGGCATTTAAAAATGGTTGGCTTCCTAGTAAGTTAGTAAAAGCAAGTTTTATCAAAGCTGGGATGAATATTGAAAAAACAATTTTAGTAACTCCTGCTGATCCTAAATACAACTTACAAAGCGAAAAAGTATTGACAGATTTGGAGTTGGGTGATATTGCAGATTTTAGTTCTAAATGTTTGGGGTACCAAAAAAATGATGCCATTCTGATTTTTGATCTGGGTAAATCAAAAAAAATTCAAAAGGTCAATATCAATACTTTGCAGAATATTGGGTCCTATATTTTTCCTCCAACAAGTTTAGAAGTTTTTGGCAGTAATGATAAAATACATTGGGTAACACTTAAAAGAATAAGTCCAGTTCCCCCATCCAAAATTTTACCTGCAGAAAACAGCATGTATAGTTTAGCTTTTAAATCAACAGAAGCAAGATATATTAAGATAGATGGGGCTCCAATTAAAAAGCTTCCAAAATGGCATCCAGGAAAAGGACAACCTGGCTGGCTTTTTTTGAGCGAAGTAATAATTTATTAAATATTAAAAGCAAAATATGACTACCACAAATTTGATAGACAAGAATTCAGGCAGACTCTATTCTTTAGATGCTTTGAGGGGTTTCGATATGTTTTGGATTATGGGTGCGGAAGAAATAGTTCATAGTTTATTTAAAGCAACTAATAACAGCTTTTTTGAAGCATTTTCAATACAGTTAAGCCATCCGGATTGGAATGGATTCCATATGTACGATTGCATTTTCCCTTTGTTTTTATTTATTGCTGGTGTAGCCTCACCTTATTCAATCAGCAGAGAAATTGAAAAAGTTAATTCAACAAGTGCTCTGTTTTTAAAAATAACAAAGCGAGCTTTGATATTAATTTTGTTAGGTTTAGTAGTTAATAATGGCCTTATTATTCGCCCCATTTCGGAAATCAGATTTGGTAGTGTCTTAGGTAGAATAGGGCTAGGTTATATGTTTGCCAATTTCATTTACTTAACTACTAAGAAACAATCAACTCGTATCATTTGGTTCTGTAGTTTGGTGGTGGGATATTATATGCTTTTAAAATTTAATGCTGCTCCGGGTTTTCCTAAAGGTGATCTAACTCAAGCTGGTAATTTTGCTTCTTATTTAGATCGTTTGATTTTACCGGGAAAATTGTATTTAGGAAATCATGATCCAGAAGGTTTGATTTCCACTATTCCCGCTATAGGCACAGGTCTTCTAGGTATCATGGTAGGGCACTATTTAAAAAATAATTCCGATAATGGTACAAAAAAGTCTTTGACCTTATTAATTGCTGGTATCATTTTTATTGGTATTGCATTTATCTGGAATTTTGATTTTCCTATCAATAAGAACTTATGGTCTAGTTCTTTTACAATGCTTGTAGGAGGAATTAGTATGTTATTCTTATCTCTCTTTTATTATATTATTGATGTGAAAGGCTATCAGAAATGGGCATTCTTTTTTAAAGTAATCGGAATGAATTCGATATTGATTTATATTTCTGGTCATTTCATTAATTGGGAATTTGCTACCAATGGATTCTTTCATTGGGTAGGTCAACTTTTAGGAGATCCTTTTAATGCTGTTGCTTTATCAATATTATATGTGTTTATAAAATGGCTTTTTTTATATTTCATGTACAAGCAAAAAGTATTTTTAAAAGTATAACGCATAAAAATTAAACCTCCCATTATGAAATTAGTTTACTGTTTATTATTTATAACGTTGCAGTCTGCAGCTCAAAATATACCAACACGCTGGGATGAATTAACAGCAAGCGATTGGCCAATAGCACTTGAAAAATCAAACTATACTTGCATTTTGCCAATTGGAATTCTGGAAAAACATGGTCCACATGCACCCATTGGATCAGATTTGATTCATGTTAGAGAATGGTCTGCAAGAGCTACAAAAAAAGAATACGCAGTGGTATTTCCAGATTATTTTTATGGGCAGATTAATGAAGCAAAACATCAATTTGGAACCTTTTCTTTACCAAGTAAATTGGTTTGGGATTTGTTAGACGCAACTTGTCAGGAAATAGCTAGAAATGGATTTAAAAGAATCGTGATTGTAAATGGTCATGGTGGTAATCCGGAATTGATCAGGTATTTTATCCAGTCTCAATTAGAGCGGAAAAGAGAATATGCTGTTTATTTTTTTGATCCTGTAATTGATCCATCAGTAATTGCTAAAGAAAAAGAATTACATCAATCAGATCCTAAAACAGATCAACACGCTGGAGAAAATGAAACTTCGTCATTGCTTTATTTGAGGCCTGATTTGGTAAAAATGGATCTGGCTACCAATGAGTCTGGTGCAAAGCAAAATAGGTTGCCGTTAAATCCCGATCTCTATACTGCAATCTGGTGGTTCGCAGATTATCCGAATCATTATGCAGGAGAAGGAGCAAAAGCCACAGCGGAGTTGGGAAAAGTAATTACCGAGGCAAAAATCGAAGCCTTAGTAAAAGCTTTAAAATCAGTTAAAGCCGATAATAAAACATTGGAATTACAGCAACAATATTTTGACCAAATCAAACATTAACTAATTTAAAATGAAAATATTTATACTATCTAGTTCTATTTTTTTTGTTTCAATTATTTGCAATGGACAGAATGCTGTTGGAATTTTTAATACACATCAGGATATAGGGAAACCAACTATAGCAGGGGATGTTATTTATAATAATAATGATCAAAGCTATTTAATAAAGGGTGCTGGCTATAATTTATGGTTTGGCCGCGATGAGCTGCACTATGCTTATAATAAAATAAAAGGGGATTTTATATTAACTGCCAATTTTAAATTCATCAATAAGGGGGCAGACCCGCACCGAAAAATTGGATGGATGATTAGAGCCAGTGAAACTGATGATGCTGCTCACATGACCGCAACTGTTCATGGCGATGGACTTACCACTTTACAATGGCGTAGAATGAGGGGTGCATTTATGAGAGATCCACAGGATGAAATTTTCACAAAAAAATCAGCTACTGAAATTATACAATTAGAAAGACTGGGTAAAGAATATATCATGCGTGTAGCCCATGTTGGCGAACCCTTACAGGAAGTGGGAAGAACAGATGCTATTGATATGCCCAATGATGTTTTAGCTGGCATATTTATTTGCAGTCATAATCCAAATGTAATTGAAGAAGCTCAGGTATGGAATGTTCGAATTGAGCAAACTGTTCCAGATACACACAATGGTTATAAAGACGGGATTTTAGGTAGTAGATTAGAAACACTCAATATCCAGGATAGTAAAAGAAAAGTTATTTATGAAGATAAGGGTAGGATTGAAGCTCCTAATTGGATGCCAGATGGAAATGCT
>Ga0208106_1000559_pt1 | contig 12185 bp, 10 predicted proteins | sample CryBogCBE25Jul08_FD_184577 | JGI IMG/M metagenome (GOLD analysis project Ga0208106, IMG submission 184577) | Freshwater microbial communities from Crystal Bog, Wisconsin, USA - CBE25Jul08 (SPAdes) | ecosystem: Environmental > Aquatic > Freshwater > Lake | place: Crystal Bog, Wisconsin, USA...
ATATACAAGTAAAGTCATAAAATAAAAATTAAATTCTACTAATTTGGTTGACTAATATTATTGTAAATTTGCAATCTAAGATTATCCTATGCAAAATAACAACATCACTCGCGTATTATTTTTAGTAGTCGCACTCGTTTTATCTGCTCATTGTTTTGCCCAAACAAAAAAAAGTTTTCAGGAGGATATGTCTGAATGGAAACAAAAAAGGATAGAGGCTTTAAAAGCCCCAAATGGCTGGCTGAACTTAACAGGACTTTATTGGTTAAAACCCGGGAAGAATAATTTTGGATCTGATGCGTCAAATGAAATTGTTTATCAGCATAATGAGATGCCAAAGAAAGCTGGTTATTTTTTTTATGAAAATCATCAAGTGTATTGGGTTACTGCAGAAGATATAAAAATTACTATAAAAGATAGTTCTATTACAAAAGCTTTAATATACGAAGAGGGTAAACATTCAGCTCCTATACTGGAGCTTGGAAATTTAAGATGGAATATTATTCAAAGAGACGATAAGATTGGCATTCGATTACGCGATTTGCAATCTCCCATTGTAAATACATTTAAAGGGTGTGAAAGATTCAAAGATGATAGTACCTGGAGGTTGCAAGCCAGATTTGAAAAAAAGCCAGAAAATAAATTGCTTATCACAAATGTGTTAGGCCAAATCAATGCACAAGAATCTCCTGGCAAAATAGTTTTTACCATTGCTAGTAAAGAGTATCAATTAGATGCCTTAGCCGAAGGCGATCAATTATTTATACTATTTGGCGACGCAACCAGTGGAAAGGAAACTTACCCTGCGGGCCGTTTCATCTATGCTGATTTTCCTGATGAAAATGGGAACACTATTATTGACTTTAATAAAGCGTATAATCCCCCTTGTGCATTTACAATATATGCAACCTGCCCGCTTCCTCCTAAACAAAATATACTTCCCATAGCCATTAGGGCTGGTGAAAAAGATCATTTAGGTGGAAGAAGATAATCAACCATTCATTTAATGAATAAAAAATGAAAGATCCACTTTTGCCAGATCCTCAATTATTGATAGACTTGGTAACAACGCGAATGCCTTTTGGGAAGTATAAAGACAGATTAATTTGTGATTTGCCGGATTTTTATTTAGAATGGCATCAAAGAAATGGATTTCCGAAAGGCAAAATGGGAATGCTACTGGCAACGATGTATGAAATAAATTTGAATGGCTTGAAATTTTTACTGGATCCACTAAGAAAGCAATACCGCTAAAAAAACTTGTCTATCAAAAAATACACCTATTAAGATAGGGTTGAAAAATTTGTTTATTGCATTCTATCTTGCAGCTCTATGCAAACAATTGATACACCCGCACATATTTTACAGACAGTTTTTGGATATGATAGCTTTAGGCATAACCAAAAGGAAATCATTGATCTGATAATAGATGGGAAAGACGCTTTGGTTTTAATGCCTACAGGTGGAGGTAAAAGTCTATGCTATCAAGTACCCGCCTTATGCCTTCCTGGTGTTACTGTAGTGGTGAGTCCATTGATTGCACTTATGAAAGATCAGGTGGATGCATTGTTACTGAGTGGCGTTAAAGCCGCTTTTTTAAATAGTACACAAAGCAATGCAGAGCAGGCAATATTATCTGAACAGTTAAGGAACAATGAACTAAAACTAATTTACGTTGCCCCTGAACGTCTGGTGGGTCAGGATAAACAATTCTTACATTTTTTGCAAAGTATTTCTGTATCTCTTTTTGCAATCGATGAAGCACATTGTATTAGTCAATGGGGGCACGATTTCAGACCAGAGTATCGGGTATTGGGCGAATTAAAAGAGGCGTTTCCGAATACACCTATTGTGGCTCTTACTGCAACTGCAGATGGGTTAACAAAAAAGGATATTCTACTTCAATTGAATTTACACGATCCACAAGTTTTTGAAAACAGTTTTAATCGTCCCAATATATTTTATACTGTAAAACAGAAGCGGGGTTATTACGATGAATTGACTGAATATTTAGATGCTCATAAAAATGACTCTGGTATAATTTATTGTTTAAGTCGTGCAGCCACCGAAAAATTAGCAGAAGATCTTGTGGCAGATGGATATCAAGCTGCAGCTTATCATGCAGGACTAGAAAAGAAAAACCGGGATGAACGTCAAGAACAGTTTTTAAAAGATGAAATTAAAATAATGGTGGCAACTATTGCTTTTGGAATGGGTATTAATAAAAGTAATGTGCGATTTGTAATACATGTTGATTTGCCTAAAAATATAGAAGGCTACTATCAGGAAACAGGAAGAGCTGGCAGGGATGGATTAAATAGTGATGCTATATTATTTTTTGGAGCTGGTGATGTGATAAAGCTAAAAAGTTTCGCACAGGTAGAAGGGAATGAAGTGCAGACAAAAATCTTGTTAAAAAAATTGGACCAAATGGTACAATTCTGTGAAACGAAAAGATGTAGAAGAAAATACCTGCTAAATTATTTTGGAGAACCTGCTGTGGATAATTGTGCTAGTTGTGATATTTGTTTAGGGCATCGAACATTAGAAGATGCAACTGTAATTTCTCAAAAGTTTTTAAGTGCAGTTGTTCGATTAAATGAAAAATTTGGCGCAGGTTATATTATTGATGTTCTGCGCGGAAGCAATTCAGAAAAAATCCGAGATGAACATAAAAAGCTAACTATATATGGGGTAGGAAAAGAATTGAGTAAAGACGACTGGCATCATTATGCAAAAGAATTATTGTACGAAGGGTATTTACAACAATCAAATAGCGAATATCCTGTTCTTCAATTAACCGAAAAAGCAAAATCTGTACTATTCAAGGCAGAAAAAGCTTTTTTAAATTCACCAACAAAACAAATCATAACTAAGGAACCAATAATATTTCAACAACATGCTTATGAGAAAGAGCTGTTTGAAAATCTGAAAATGCTACGTAATAAAATTGCACATGAAGAGAATATACCTGCTTATATTATTTTAAGTGATAGCAGCTTGTTGGATTTAGCAACTTACCTGCCAATTATCAATTCAGATCTTCCAAATATTTCTGGATTTGGTACTTATAAAATTGAACATTATGGAATGACATTTTTAGAAATGGTACAAGATTATTGTATAGAAAACCATTTAACTACAAGGATGGATTTAAAACATCCGCAAAGGAAAAAACAGAACAGAATTGTAAAAGAGATAGAAACTGAAACAAAGAAACTAAGCTTTGATCAATATCAAAAAGGTTATAGTATTGAAGCAATTGCAGAGGAGCGTGGGCTTTCAACAACTACTATTGAAAACCATTTGAGCTATTATATAGTTAAAGGTCAGTTGAGTTTAGATGAATTTGTAAAACAATCATACCAAGATCTAATTAAAAAAGCTGCTGAAAAATTTGGCAGACTAAGTTTAAGAAAACTAAAAGATAATTTACCAGATTCTATTAGTTATGGTGCTATTAGAATGGTATTGAATTCCTTAACTAATGCTGATTCTTGATTTGTTTCCTAAACCTAAAAATGAATACAACTTGTTTAGCCATTTTATTCATGATATTAATTCCGTCAGGTTTTCGCAGGCTTTTATAAAAAAAGGATGTATTTAAGAATAGAAAAAATTATAAAGGCTATTTAGTATATTTCAAGATAATAGAAAGTAAGTCATTTGGATTAAATGGCTTGGTGATGCAATCGTTCATTCCAAATTCAAAAGCCCTTCCTTGAATATCCATAGTTATGGAAGCGGTAAGTGCAATAATAGGAGTTGTAGTATTGAATTCTCTAATTTTTTTTGTAGCTGTATATCCATCCATAACGGGCATTTGAAGGTCCATTAATATGATATCATATTTATTTTCTTTTACTTTCTCAACAGCAATTTCTCCATTATGCGCAACATCAACAGTAGCCTTCCAATTTTGAAGCATTTTTTCTGCCACCATTACATTGAATTCAACATCTTCAACTAAAAGAACATGAGTATTAGTTAAGTCAGGGAGTTCGCTATTTTGAATTTTATCATTTTCCTCTTGTAAGGTAGTAGTGCTTTTTTTGAAGCGTAATGTAAAGTAGAATTTAGACCCCTTACCTTCTTCACTACTCAAATTAATATCACTATTTTGAAGCTGTAGTAACAATTTAATGATTGTTAAACCTAGACCTGACCCACCATACTCTCTTGTAATATTTGTGTTTGCTTGAGTAAAGCGATCAAATATCATTTCTTGTTTATCGGCTGATATACCAATTCCGGTATCAATTATTGCAAAATCAACCTCTACAAACTCATCAGAAATATTATTCAATAATACTTCAACGGTGATAACCCCTTTTTTGGTGAATTTTATGGCGTTTGATATGAGATTATTTAAGATTTGACCTAACCTAATATCATCACCAATCACAAAATCAGGAATATCATCATCATACATTAACCTAAGGTTATTGCCCTTTTCTTCAGCTCTAAGACGATGAGCAGAACGAAGGTTCTTTACAAACCTTTTTAAGTTCATATCCCTTTCAGCTAAAACTATTTTTCCTTCCTCTAATTTTCCATAGTCAAGCACATCATTAATAAGACTTAGCAAATTCTCAGAAGAAATCTTCATTACATTTAAAAGCTCCTTTTGTGAGGGCAGGGGATCTTGATAATGTAAAAGATTATTTGTGCCAATTATTGCATTTAATGGAGTACGAATTTCATGACTCATTATTGAGAGAAATTCACTTTTTGCTTTTGAGGCTTTTTCTGCAGTTTCTTTTGCTAAAATTAATTCCGCTTCTAATTGTTTCGTTTTTTTAATCTGAACTTCAAGGAAACTTATGATATTTATTAAGTCCTCATCTTTCTCGTTAAAATTATTATTTGCTTCTGTTGGATCTAATGCGTGAATAGCATCCTTAAGTTTAATGATAGAAGATTTACGAATATCTATTTGAGCTTGCAAATCGATATTTACTTTTTGATATTCCTTTTCACTTATTTCAAAGGCATGATCTGCTAATTTCTTATCTCTTTCAAAAGTGTGATAACTTTTACTAATAGTCTCCAATAATTTTTTTAATTCTTCATTTTCCCGATCATGAGGTATCAAGAATTTTCGAATTTGTTTTTCTAAAATTGAATGGTATTCCATAATGAAGATCTAAAAATAAGCATTATTTATTCCTCTGAAAATGTAGTGATTGTCATTGTTTGATTATGCAATTCACAATTAGTTAAAGTATTAAAAGGCGAAATCTCTCCATACGAGTAGAATCCTGTTATGCAGGTATGATCTCCAAATATTTTCTTTGCAGCAATTAATTCATCTTCGGTTCTTTCCTGTAAAATTAGTTTTCTGCCAACACAACTTATTAATATAGCCAGATCAGGTGAATGGTTTGTTTTATCATAAGAGCTTTCTGCGGCTGTTGCAGATGCATTAATAAGTTTTTCGAAATTTGCTTTCATAAAGCGAACCTTTGAACCTTCTGGTAGGTTCCCAGCAAACGTCATCGACTTTTCCGATTTATTTACTGATAAAATAGTTCTAACAAGGCTTCTTTCTGAATTTTCAACTCCCATAGATAATGGGAACAAAAGTGCAGATCCTGGAAGCTCTTCTGCATAAGGGCCTAAATATTCTTTATATAAGTCAAGTGCACTTGACCCGTCTATTTCAAACAATACATTCTTGTCGGATTTAGTAATGATGCGTTCTTTACCAAATTCATCCCATCCTCCAAGTGAACTATGACCAATTTTTAGGTTGTTGCCATAGAAACCAACCGCTATTATATTCCCTTCTGAGGCTGGTTCATTTAAACCAACAACTGTTTTACTAAATCTAGCTGCATCTCCTGCAAGGCCACCCGTAATTGGCAAGTGTTTATGATTATTTAAATTTAGTCCATCTACTATTTCACTACCATTTATTTTAGTACCATCTGAAATAATAAATAAACCGGAAAGGTCATTATTATTCAAAGAATTAAAAAGGTATTTACCTGTTTCAAAGCTATCTGCATGCTCAGTTACAGAAGTTTTGATACATTGAATTTTAGATTTTTCGAAATGTATGGCAGTTACAATTAAGGTATCGTCATATACTTCTTCACCAATGATTTCTCCTGCTGTAGAAGATGTTACAATATCTGCATTTGGAAACTTAGCTTTGATAATTTCAAAATAAGTATGATTACTAGCTAGTTCTCTTGAACCAAAAACAATAGTCAGTTGTGCTTTAGTTGCATCAAAATATGAACTGGTGTTTTTAATGGTCCATTCATCATTTTGAAAAAGAAGTTGTTGGGTATTCATACATGTGGGTTTAAATATTATTACAATTTAGTATCTAATTAGATTACCACCAATATTTTATTATATGAAAATCATAAGAAAGCAAATTGCTTTAATCTTCGGTGATTTTCACGACAAAACTCGGTGTTTTAACTGCGTTGTATAATCAGTAAGCTCTTTAATTTTAAAAAAAATTAAGAAATGGAATTTAAGGATACATTAATTCAATTTGAAATTAATGACTCATTAGTAGTTGGCATTTTAAATGGAGATATTACTTTTTGGGAATTCCGTTCTAATTCTCGTGAATTTAAAAAGGTATTTCAAGATGGAATTTTTAAAAATAGAATATCCTTCACGGAAATTAATGAAACAACTGAAAAATTGATTGATGCATTATACCATTCGCTTGAGGATCAATTAATTAAAAATCCCATGATTAAATTTATTGATAGAGAAACCATTGAACTAATTGGTTTTGGAAATAGAATTTGAAATCTTTCGCTGAACTAATATGTTGTTTTAATATATATTTTAATCTAGCACCCAATAAATAATACAAAAAAACGTTACTAGCATACAGATTTTACCCCTAAAGTAGTTATCTACTATTTGAAAGAAGCTAATTAGCATGAAAAAAAGGCATTCGATTTATATCTTTCTAACTATTTTGTTTTTGTCGTCGTGTATCAAAGCATATGAGCCGATAGTCGCACCTGTAGTAACAGTTAAGCCAATTATACCTTATGCAATTTCTGATGTTGCAGGTACCTATAAAGGAGGCACTTTGATATTAGTGAAATCGTTACTGGATTCAGTTACTTATAAAACATCTGATGACACCAGCAGTTTTTCAATCACAAATTATATTAATGACACGGTAATAGTGAGCCTAAATACAAGCCAAGGAGTCTCCTACAAAAGATACAAATTAGGGTTAATAGACACTTTGCATACAACTGAAGCTACGGTTTTTAAGTTTCAAAAAACATTATTAGATAGTTCCTATTACCTGTACAACAAGGTTTTTAATTTAGAAATAACTTTGTACTATCCCAACATTCAGAAAAAATCAAATGCTGTTATTGCTAATAGCAGTATTGCAGCTAATACTCCCAATTATATTTATACAGAAAATGTAGACTTAAGTGCTTTTTTGCAGCCTAAATAACCAGGAATCTACTTACCAATCTTCACCGATTCTTTTTGAAATTGTATTGCTGATTATGTTGTAAATTAGAAGGAATATATTCTTTCAGATTGCAATTTCTAAATCAGATACAATGAACAAAAAGCATCCACATAAACACCCAACCGTAAAAAAACCTAAACCCAATCATTTCTGGGTGGTGCTATTCATTAGTGTTATTATTTGTGCTTACTGGATAAGCGGACTTTTTATTAATGCCTATAGGTATCCTGGCATTGCTGAAACATACCAATTACTTTGGCTGCCAATGGTTATGTGCATTTGTTGTTTGCCTGTTTATCTCTTTGTTCATTTAAACAAAGATCACTTTAAAAGAAACTCAGTTTTTTGGATCCCAGTGATTTTGATTATAGCAACCGGATTAATAATGCTGATCTATAAATAAACATACAGATCAAAAACTTCGGATTTTAAACATCTGATTCATTGAAAGATAGAACTAGGTTTTTAATGTTTGTGTCTACTTTACGACAAGTTACACCTGCACTATTTAACATCATTTTCGAAGCTTTGGACGAATCAGTGCCTTCATATTTGTCTGATAAATAGATCACTTCAATAATACCAGATTGAATAATAGATTTGGTACATTCATTACATGGAAACAGCGCAGTATAAATTCTGCAACCATGCAGATCCATACCAATATTATTTAGGATAGCATTTAATTCTGCGTGACAAACAAATGCATATTTGGTTTCTAAGAATTCGCCTTGTTTTGCCCATGGGAAGGAATCATCATGACAGCCAGTGGGAAGTCCATTATATCCTGCTCCCACTATTCTGTTCTTATCATTTACAATACAGGCTCCTACTTGTGTATTAGGGTCTTTACTTCTTTTAGCAGAAAGTAGGGCTACCCCCATGAAATATTCATCCCAGTTGATATAATCTTCTCTTTTATTCACAATATGGACATTAGATTTTGTATGATTACGAAAGTATGAATTTTAAAAACCACTAAACCATTTTTCAATAATAGCATTTTCTGTTTTTATGGCATTTTTAAAACTATACTCATTGGTTTCAGTATCGTATAAATAGTCCATTTGGTACTTTCGAAAATTGGTAGCAGTATCTTCTATTGCATCCATTATTTTTACCATTTCTAAATTTGTCATTGTTGGATGTACGGATAATCTTATCCATCCTGGTTTACAAGATAAATCTCCAGAATGAATCAAATCCAGGAGTTCGTATGACTCTATTTCATTAACGTGTAAAAGCAAATGCCCATAAGTTCCCGCACAAGCGCATCCGCCGCGGGTTTGAATTCCAAATCGATCGTTTAGAATTTTTACTATGAGGTTAAAATGTGCTCCTTTCACAATAAAGGAAATTACGCCAAGTCTTTTTTTATTCTCTCCTTCTAAAACTTCTATCGTATCCATTTTTGCAAAACGGTCAAATATAATTTTAAGTAGTTCTTCCTCTCTTTCTTGAATATTTTCTACTCCCATCGCTTCTTTCAATTTTACACACATGGCTACTTTAATCCCTTGTAAAAAAGGTGGGGTGCCACCATCTTCACGGTGTTCAATGTCGGCAATATACTCATGTACTTTCCACGGGTTCGTATAAACTACGGTTCCACCGCCTGGTTGATCAGGGATAATATTTTTATATATTTTTTTATTGAAGATCAGAACACCAGAGCTACCTGGTCCACCTAAAAATTTATGGGGCGAAAAATAAATAGCGTCTAAATGCGAACCATTTTCAGCGGGATGCATATTAATATTAATATATGGAGCAGAACAGGCAAAGTCTACAAAGCATAATCCATCATATTCATGAATTAATTTTGCAATTTCGTAGTAAGGGGTTTGAATTCCCGTAACATTTGAGCAACCAGTAATAGCAGCAATTTTATTTTTTTTATATTTATACTTTTCAAGAAGGGTTTTGAAATATAGTAAATCTACATTTCCATCATCATCAGATTTGATGATTTCAACGGTTGCAATTGTTTCTAACCATGTAGTTTGATTAGAATGATGTTCCATATGGGTTACAAAAACTATGGGCTTTAATATATCATCTATTTGCAGGTAGTCGTTAAAAAACTGATGAATGTTTCGAACATTTTCTTTAAGTGTTTCACTTTTAGGAATCATGCCCTGCTTAACATAGTCCATGATTCTTTCAGGCATTTTTAATCCAAGTATACGTTGTAATTTATTCACCGCACCAGTCATGCCGCTGCCGCAAAATATCAGCACATCATTATGATCGGCACCTACATGTTTTTTTACAATTAATTTGGCTTCTTCATATGCCTTTGTCATCAGCGTTCCTGTAACTGTTGTTTCAGTATGTGTATTTGCCAAAAAAGGCATGAGTTCTTTTTGTATAGTTTCTTCTATTGGCTGATAACATCTACCGCTAGCAGTCCAGTCGGCATAAATAATTTGTTTTTCACCTAAAGGGGAGATAAAATTTTGTTGATGACCAATTATATTATTGCGAAATTTTTCAAAGTATTGTTCCAGAGGGGAAGGGACTTGCATAGCCATTGTTTTGATACAGTCCTTAAAATTAGTGAAAGGGTTTTGTAAAACTAAATAATATGCCGTCCTCTCCGAACAATGCGGAGGGACGGCATATTATTTAGTATTTATAATTTTCCGTTTTTGATTTCTTCCACTACACTTGGATCTAAAAGTGTGGAGATATCGCCAACATTATCCAAATCGCCTTCTGCAATTTTGCGCAAGATTCTGCGCATTATTTTTCCGCTTCTGGTTTTTGGTAATCCGGTAACAAATTGAATTTTATCAGGTTTAGCAATAGCACCTATAATTCTTGTTATCGTTTGAATAATATCTTTTCTAACAAGATCTGCAGTTCCATGAGTATCCTGCCCGTGGGAGCCTTGATAAATTACATAAGCATAAATACCTTGTCCCTTTATATCATGCGGATAACCCACAACCGCACTTTCCACTACGCCAGCGTGCATATTGATGGCATTTTCAAGTTCTGCCGTTCCAATTCTATGCCCACTAACATTTAGCACGTCATCAACACGTCCAGTAATTCTAAAGAATCCATTTTTATCTTTTAAAGCACCGTCTCCTGTAAAATACATGCCAGGATAGGTTGCGAAATAATTTGTTCTGCATCTTTCATGATCTCCATAAGTTGTACGCAGAATACCAGGCCATGGACCTTTGATGCAAAGATTTCCAGAAATTGTTTCATCTCCTTCTGCTACTATTTCTTTTCCATTTTCATCAACTAAAACCATTTGTAGCCCGGGCATGGGAAGGGTAGCCCAACTTGGAACTGCTGGGGTTATGCCAGCTAGGTTAGAAATTAATGTTCCGCCAGTTTCAGTTTGCCACCAAGTATCTACGATGGGGCATTTCTTTTTGCCAACATTCTCATCATACCAATGCCATGCTTCTTCATTAATTGGTTCACCTACGGTTCCTAGAACTTTTAGTGAACTAAGATTTTTGCCTTGTAGGGGTCCTAAACCAAAACCCATTAAACTTCGAATAGCTGTGGGAGCGGTGTAAAGTATATTGACTTTAAATTTATCTACAATATCCCAGAATCTTCCAGCATCGGGGAATGTAGGAACCCCTTCAAATATCACAGAGGTAGCTCCAGCACTAAGAGGTCCATATATAATATAGCTATGCCCGGTAATCCAACCGATATCGGCAGTACAGAAATGGATATCACCAGTTTGATATTGGAATACATTTACAAAAGTATAATTAGTGTATACCATATAACCACCGCAGGTATGAACAACCCCTTTTGGTTTTCCAGTGGAGCCCGAAGTATATAATATAAAAAGTGGATCTTCTGCATCCATTTCTACAGCTGGATAATCATGTAAACCTAGCGTCTCTACTTTTTTAATTTCATCTTCCCACCAAAGATCACGTCCTTTAATCATTGATATTGGGGTACGTGTTCTAGTGGCTACAATTACTTTTTTAACCGTTCTATTTCCAATAAGGGCATCATCAATCACAGATTTTAATGGAATATCTTTTGCGCCTCTATAAGCGCCATCGCAGGTAACAATGAATTCTGCTTGAGCATCATATAAACGATCAGCAATACTTTGGGCAGAGAAACCTCCAAAAATTACTGAATGAATGGCACCGATTCTAGCACAAGCTAATACAGCAATGGCAAGCTCAGGTATCATGCCCATATAAATACATACGCGATCACCTTTTTTAACTCCATTATTGTTTAGAACATGGGCAAATTGACAAACTTTCTCGTGTAGTTTTTTATAAGTTATAATTCGATGGTGTTCATCTGGATCGTTAGGTTCCCAAATTAATGCAGGCATATCACCTGATTTTTCGAGATGTCTATCCAGACAATTTTCAGTAATATTTAATTTGCCTCCTTTGAACCATTCAATTTTTGGATCTGTAAAATTCCAATTGAGTGTGGTATGCCATTTTTTTCGCCAGATAAAATTTTCAGCAACAGATGACCAGAATTCAGCTGGATCTTCGATACTTCTTTTGTATTCAGCCTGATATTGTTCAAAGCTGGTGATTTGATAGGGATAATGCATGGCAATCGATTTAAGAGCTCTAATGTACAGCAGAAAAATTTTTATTCGGCATTAGCAAAGCGATATTTGTTATTTTAATGTTTCAATAGCAATTTCAATCAAGCAATTGAATAAACATTAGCATTATTAAATCTAAAA
>Ga0208106_1000560_pt1 | contig 12181 bp, 13 predicted proteins | sample CryBogCBE25Jul08_FD_184577 | JGI IMG/M metagenome (GOLD analysis project Ga0208106, IMG submission 184577) | Freshwater microbial communities from Crystal Bog, Wisconsin, USA - CBE25Jul08 (SPAdes) | ecosystem: Environmental > Aquatic > Freshwater > Lake | place: Crystal Bog, Wisconsin, USA...
GCACTTTAGCTTTTGCAACTATATCCTCTGGGGTTTTAAAGCTACTTGTTACTACAGCGTCCCCGCCCAACATTTGCCTGGCATCTCGGTCTAATCCAGATTCAAGCCGATTAGATAAAAAACCAACTGAAGATAATGCTGCCACACCTAATGCGGTTGAGAGCAAAAGCATCTTGACCTGTCCAGACCTTACATCTCTCCAAATAGCTTGTAAGGCCATTTCAATTATCTTTACAACTTTACTGTTACCAGCTCTCATGGTTTTCACGTGTATATCTCTAAAAATGAAACTACCTACATCATAATGCTATCTTCAATATGTTTGGCCAAAAGTCGCTTAGCCCCACGAAACTTATGCCTAAAGTAGTGTGACCAAATCACCTCTTTTAAACCAATTAAACAGTTTGAAAATTTCAGAATTTTTTTAACATCAACTAAAGCTGATTAAAGTTACTTTAATGCATCACATATTCATTCTTGACGCGTTCCATGACTCAGGTGTATCTCTTGCCAAAACAAAGGCTAAAGTCACAAACTGGTCTGATCCTGGCATTCACCAATGGGGAGACCATGCAGATGCCATTATGGTTCGTATGACCCCAATCACACGCCAATTGTTACAGAGTGCAAAGAATTTAAAGGTTATTTGTAAACAGGGCGTAGGGTTAGACACCATAGACTTAGCCGCTGCAAAGGAGATGGGCATAAAAGTATACAGAACACCCGGGGTCAATAGTGAGGCGGTTGCGGAGATGGCTTTCTCTCTAGCTCTTTCCGTATGTAGAAGGATTACGCGTTTTGACAGACTTCTTAGAGCGGGGGTGCCGATCGTTCGCCCTGAGCATTTGGGTATCGAGATGTGGGGGAAAACCGTTGGTATCGTTGGCATGGGTAATATAGGGACACGAGTGGCTAAAAAATGGCTCGGTGCCTTTGATGCAAAACTTATTGCCTTTGATCCCCATGCTCCCGATAACGCGTGGTCTGATATAGAGCACAAAAGGGTAAAGCACTTAGATGAGATGCTAAGCGAGGTTGATTTACTAACCCTTCACCTACCTCTCACAAAGGATAGTCACCATCTTTTATCTCTTAAAGAGCTAAGAAAGATGAAAGCAAACGCAGTCTTGATTAATGTATCTAGAGGAGGGATCATAGATGAGGGAGCCCTTATAAATGTTTTGAGAGACGGGCATTTGTTTGGCGTGGGACTTGATGTTTTTGAGATTGAGCCTTTACGAGCCAATGATCCACTCCTTGAATTTGAGAATGTAGTTTTCACTCCCCACGCGGCTGCCGGCACACATGAAACGCAGGAACGAAGTGCAAAACAAGTTGCTCAACAAGTTATTGATGCCCTCAACGGACTAGAGCCTGAAAATCGTGTAGTTTGATACGGAAATTAAGATGATATCTAATCCATTAAAAAGATTGTTTTGCAATTTAATTACATTAGTACTCTTTTGTTTTGTGACGATCCACCCAAAGCCCTCACTAGCAGTTGAGGTTGGTGACACCGCGTCAAAGCCACTGAAAATAATCGTCCCATTTGCTCCTGGTGGAAGTAATGACATTGTGGGCCGTACATTGGCACAACAGCTAAGTATCAAACTAAAGAGAAATGTATTTATTGAAAATCGTCCAGGAGCAGGTGGGGTCATGGGAACCGAGATGGGTGCTCATGCGGATCCAGATGGTAACACCCTGATCCTGATTTCCTCTACTTTCACGATGAATCCGTCCATCATGAAACTAAGCTATGACCCCATAAAATCATTCATCCCAGTTGCAATGATTGGTATGGGACCAAGTGTGATTGCGGTCAACGCTCAACTTCCAGTACAAAATATTCGAGAGTTTGTGGAATACTCCAAGAAAAATCCTGGAACCGTATTTTTTGGATCAGCTGGGGTTGCAAGTTTCCAGCATTTTCAAATCGAGTTGTTGAAATTTAAAAGCGGTGCAGATATAACCACCATTCACTACAAAGGGGGTAGTCCTGCACTTGTCGACCTAGCCTCGGGGCATGTTCAAGTAGCTTTAGGCAGTTTGATCCAGATGCAAAATTTTATAAGATCAGGCAAGGTAAAATTACTCGCGGTTGCAGGTCCCAAAAGAATTGACCTTATTCCAAATATACCTACATTGCACGAATTCTCCATCGATATGGATGCTAGCAACTGGTGGGCATTGCTTGCTCCAAGTGGCACTCCAATATCAATCGTTGACTCACTACACACCGAAATCAATTCGGTTCTCAGCACCCCACAAATGAAACAAAGACTAGACAGTGAGGGCGCTGAGGTGATTGCTATGTCTAGAGCAGAGCTTGAAAGATTAATCACTGATGATTTAGGAAAATGGGCTGTCATTGCCAAGAAGACTGGTATCAAAGCGGAGTAAACAAGCAATGTCTGAGTCAAGAGCGATAAACAGCTAAATTGAGGTTGAAGTAGATTTTCAGCGCAGGTCAAGAAAAGGTGAAATTATGCATATTAAAAAACTTAGTCCAATCTTAGGTGCGGAAATAACCGGGATAGATCTATCTTCACCTTTAACGGACAAATTAAAGCTGGAGCTTAATCAATTGTTTGCGGAGTACGCAGTATTGGTTTTCCCTGAACAATCACTCTCGCCTCCACTGTTTATGAAGGCTGCTGAAATTTTCGGTTCCTTGATGGAGCAACAAATTAAAAAATTTACCCTCCCCCAATACCCAATGGTTGGTTATAACTCTACAAAAGATCTTCCTATCGTTAACGGCAAACTCCAAGTCAGGGGTGAGAATTACCATACAGATCACTCCAATGACTTAGAGCCACCCAAAGCAACTTCCCTCGTTGCAGTTGAGATCCCATCCTTTGGCGGAGACACTCAATTTGTGGATACAAGAAAGGCCTTTGATGACTTGAGCGATGAGCTAAAGGAGAAGATCATCGGGTTAAAGTCGCTCCATGTCCACCAAAGCAGCAGAAGTCCAAGGTCATTTGCAAAGCTCAGTCCTGATGAAATGGCAAAAATCCCGAAAACAGTTCAACCTCTGGTCATTGAGCATCCAGATAATAAAAGGGCGGCCTTGTACTTGAACACCGGGCGGATGGAGGGCATTGAAGGAATGGAGGCGGACCAGGCTTACAAATTAATAGAAGAACTTTACAGACATGCCACACAACCAAAATACGAGTATCGCCATAAATGGCGAGTCGGGGATATGGTAATTTGGGACAATAGAGCAGTGATGCATCAGGCCAATGCAGACTATGATCCAAATGAGTATCGATACTTGTATAGAGTGATGCTTAAGGGGTCCGTACTGAGTGGTGTGACCCATTAATCGCCTAAGCACGTAGCTTGAAAATATCAAAGCTAAGTTTGGTTTCTGATTAGTATCATGTATCGTACCGTGGGAAATCTAGACTCTGGCTACTGGCCTCAAGATATCGGATCATTGCTGGCCACTCCAAAATTCCGTATGGTCTCCTTGTTGTGGGCTGATACAGATGAGCTGTATGCTCAAGAACAGCTTCGCTTGGGATATCTAACTCTGCCCTACTTGCCATAGCATCTACTTGTGCTCGACAAGCAGTTTCCAATTGATACATCGTATTGAACGCTTGTTGTATAGTAGCGCCGCAAGTCAAAAGCCCATGATTCTTAAGGATCATTGCATCATGATTACCCAGGTCGGCCACCAACCTGATGCGCTCCTCCATATCAACTGCAGGTCCCTCATAGGCATGATACCCAATGTGGTTGTTAAACCTGATGGAGGTCTGGGACATTGGCAGTAGCCCACATTTCATTGCTGACACTGCAATACCTGCACGCGTGTGCGTGTGTATGACACATCGAACATCTGCACGAGCTTTATGAATAGCACCATGAATCACGTAACCAGACTTGTTGATTCCATAATCAGTATCGGGTTTATGAAGGATATTTCCCTCGACATCTATTTTGACTAAACTAGAAGCAGTGATTTCTTTGTAAAGAAGACCATAAAGGTTAATCAATAGATGATCGGTTCCAGGAATACAGGCCGTAATATGGTTATAAATAAGATCGGTCATACCGTAAAGATCCACCAGTCGGTAACAAGCCGCTAACTCAACCCTAGTTTGCCATTCCTCCTCAGATACGCTATTCTTGACAGATTTAAAATGTGTATCGTATTTCATCGAAATCCTAATTTTCAAAATAAATAGATTATAGTTTTCAAGTTTACACTTGGTGTGGTTGAAAATAACTCAGTACAAACATCATTAAACCGATTTTTAAAGTTTGGCATAGCTATTGACCCATTCATCAAATATGCCGACTTCATATCACAGCGCAACCTTAGGATCAATACCATGTCTACACGACTTCTTATTTGGGCGGCATTAGCAGGTGCATTTATACCCGTAATGGCAATTTTAAACGGTAGGCTTGGTAGATCAATCGGGGAGAGTCTTCACGCACCAATTATCCTATTCTCAATTGGTTTAGTTTTTTGTTGTCTTTGCTCCTTTTATTTCACAAAATCAATGCCAGCAATTACCGAGCTTAATCAAGCCAAGCCTATCGAGTTCTTGGGTGGATTTATTGTTGCTTTTTATGTCATCAGTGCAACTTTGCTAGCCCCCCGAATCGGGGTCGCCAACTTCATCGTTTGCGCAGTTTCGGCTCAAATAATTACATCGGTCCTCATTGATAATTACGGATTATTAGGAGCAACCTTGAGACCAGTGAGCACGCTTAGACTGCTTGGTATCGGTCTCTTATTAATTGGACTCGTCATCACCCAAATTGCAGATTTAGAACCAACAACTCAAAACTAAAAAAAGACTGCACTATCGCTTCAGTATTTTGAAAGTTTTAAGTATTTGGTTTTTGCTAATTGAACTTCAATGCGAAGATATTTTCAAATTGTTATGAACTGCTTTAACCGAGGTAACTTTTGTTGCTAATTCAGTAGCTTGATCAGATTCACCTTGACTAGAAACCGTTCCTGTTAAGTCAACCACTCCTTGATCAGTTCTTACTTTAATATTTCGTCCATTTGTAAGATTGTCTTGAGCAAAAGCAACCTTAACTCTTGTCGTGATGGATGTATCATCAATATACTGACCAGCTGTGTCTGTGCTCGTATCAGATGCATACGCTGCAATATGCAAAGAGGATAAAGTCCAAAATATTATTTTGGCATACAGTTTTATATTCATATTTTTTTCCTGAAATTGGGATCCTCTGGTTTTATCAATAAATGAAACTCAAACCGAGAGGGACCTTTGCTGGGGATATAGAATGGTTATTTTGATTTAAAAGTATCGACAATATCTGATTTAACATTCCCAACGGCTGACTGCACTGCACCCAAACCTTTTTGAATTGAACCCTCTGCCTTTAGATCTTTATTACCCACTAACTCTCCGACAACCTCCTTAACTTTACCTGTTGCTTGTTCTTTCATACCATTTAACTGTTCTTTGTTGATACTCATGATTGATTCCTATTAAATTTATAAAGTTGTCACAGATACCTAGTTAGTACCAAGAACCAATAATATATTTCGTAATTCAAAGCCGGTCTGTTAATAGTCGTACTTAAAGAGTTTTTAAATGACTGAAAAAACTTATATGAAATTTATTGAATATTGAGATTTATCAAACAGATTGAGTTGATTAAGGCACTAAACGACTAATTTAATCAAACTCTTACAGGTTGTACAAAAAATCACCTTCTACTTGAGCGGCTTTAGAATCAACAAGGCCTTGAATCAATTCAGAGATCATTTGAGCAAAATCTTTTTTTGAATAATACATCTCTCTTATCTGCTTTAAATAAGGAACCCCACTCGCCCAGGATTGGAGTCCATTCAAACTCCACCACTGCAACTCAAGCAATCGATATTTGATCAAAACCTTTGCAGCGTATGTTGCATGTTTTTGTGGATTTTTAATAAAGAATTCACATCTTGATCTCGCTACACTTAATGCATTTTTAACATCACTAAACATTGGACCGTGTCCAGGCAAGCATATACTTGGATTTAATGACTCAATCAAATCTAGAGTAGTCAGTACATCCTCAAAAGCACTTTCACCCTCCAACTCAGGAAAAACGACACCGAAACCGTTTTGCCATAACGCATCTGCAGTAATTAATAGTCGGTTCTCTTTTTGGAATAAAAGCAGTGAGTGGGGATCGTGTCCTGCAGCGGTGTATACATCCCAACTCACCCCTGATAGCTCCAATGTCTCACCACCACTGTATGAGAAATGAGGTTTGAACTGAGGGCAGTGTTGTCCTGTTACATCATAACTGAGCTCAGTAGTTTGCCATTCGATTACGTCTGCAAATTGAGATTTTGCAACTCCGATATGCATATCAGGCCAAACAACTTGTAAAGCCGAATTGCCACCACAGTGATCGCTATGTAAATGGGTGTTGACCAAGGTATCCAATTGTCTACCCTGTAAAAGGGTTTTGACTAATTGGATTGTTTGATCTGCGTGAGTCCAAAATCCGCTGTCCACTAAACTTGCTCCTGCAGAGTCTATGAGAAGCAAGTTATTAGAGGATAGCCAACCCCGCTCGAGGAAGTGCATGCCACTTGGAAGCTTGAATGAGGAATTTATCATTCATAAAACTATACAACAAATTCTTAGTCTCCATATCATTGACCCAATATTTTAGTTAGCAGATCTAAATACTTATTTTGGCATGTTGCTCTTTAGACGTCTCGGGTTTTTCTCCACTTACAAAGGCTTTAGCTGCGCTATAAACGTACTTGAGTCCTTTCATCCCAGCATTGTCCCAATACTCTCCTGCAGTTGCAGTAAATTTCAGGAGTGTGATGGATGGATCTGTTTTTCCTTTTGGAAACCAAACTTGCCAAGTCTCCTTCCACATTAATTCAATCAATGTACGGTCATTTAATTCAGCAATGTTTCCACTAATTGAAGCAAATTTTCTAGGACCCTGTAAAGTCAATAATGCATTTGAATTGGCATTTATTTCTTCTACTTTTATTGAATTGTTATCAGTTATGAGATACGCAATCATTTCAGTTTCAATACGTGCAATAACCATTGGCCTCGCATGGATTAAGCCTCCACTGTGGGTGGCTAACATTGCCACATCGAAATCCTTTACCAATTCATAAAGATGAATCTTTTCTATACTTTTGTCCATTGATACTGACTCCTTAGTTTTTAAAATATGGGGTTAGGTGAACTTAGATCCTAAATAGTCTGTATCAAAAATTGAGTACGCTATCCTACATATAGCTTTAATTTTTCGCTTTTGAATTTTCATTACCAATCAAATTGCCATGTATTTATTCCCCCTATAAACCCTTTATTAAAACTTTTTTTGACGTGCTATTCTTCTGGTATGTTGAACGCACCCGCATCAAATGAATTAATTGACTCCCGTTACGCCGCTTGGCGACTTTTGACGACCCTATGTCTTGTGACTTTAGGGAGTAGTTGCATGTATGTTGTTTCAGTCGTTTTGCCGGCTGTGCAAGCTGAATTTGGTACGAGTCGAGCCAACGCTTCTTTGCCCTACACCTTGATGATGATTTGCCTGGGGATAGGCGGAGTATGGACAGGTAAATTAGCAGATAGATTTGGCATCTCACCCGTGATTTGGATTGGCTCGACAGCTGTATTGACGGGATTTGTTTTTGCCGGTTTAGCTCCCAATATATGGGTATTTGGGCTAGCTCATGGATTACTCTTAGGACTTGTGGGAAGTTCTGCCACATTTGCCCCTCTGATGGCGGACACTTCACTTTGGTGGAATAAGAGGAGAGGCATTGCTGTTGCGATTTGCGCCAGCGGTAACTACGTCGCTGGGGCTGTTTGGCCACCCCTAGCTCAAATGGGAATAGAGTCTATTGGGTGGAGATATACCTATATCGCCATGGGTGTATTTTGCGGCATTGGTATGGCGTTGCTCGCCTTTGCTATGCGACAACGCCCTCCTTTGGTCACTATTCCCACTAGATCGGCAAATTCCTTCGCCTCAACGATAAGTTTCTCATCTTCACGCCCGTTTGGATTGCCTTTAGGTCGTGCCCAGATTCTTCTTTGCGTTGCTGGTTTTGCATGTTGCGTTGCTATGTCCATGCCACAAGTTCATATCGTGGCATATTGTGGAGATTTAGGTTACGGAGCAGCAAGAGGGGCTGAAATGCTATCTCTAATGCTAACCTGTGGCATCATCAGCAGGCTGCTCTCGGGATGGATCTGTGACCGCATCGGTGGAGTTTCCACCTTGCTATTGGGCTCAGCTTTACAAGGATTAGCCTTATTGTTGTTCCTCCCCTTTAATGGGTTAGTTCCTCTTTATATCATCTCTGGAATGTTTGGCCTTTTTCAAGGAGGAATTGTGCCGTCCTATGCGATCATCGTGCGCGAGCACTTCCCCCCCAAAGAAGCGGGGGCTAGGGTGGGCTCCGTTATCATGGCCACATTACTTGGGATGGCACTAGGTGGTTGGTTATCGGGCAAAATTTTTGATCTGACTGGCTCGTACCGAGCAGCCTTTGTTAACGGCCTAGCATGGAACTTACTGAATCTCTCAATAAGTCTTTGGCTTTTTTGGAGGCTACGATCAAAAAAAGATCAAGTAAAGGCAGAGTGAACTGGTAACCTACTGTTGTGAGATGAATAACTAGATTGAACAGAAATATATTTATCCGGATATATATTTCTGTAACTCATCAATCATTTTTTGTTGTGCTTTCATCATCTCCTTAACGACGTCTCGGATCGATATGATCCCAACTATCTTATTTTGTGCAAGTATTGGTAGATGTCGAATATGGTGCTCTGTCATTATTTGCATGCATTCATCAATTTTGTAATCGACAGAGATAGTTACGACTTTCTCAGTCATGATCTCACTAACTCTCGTGCCGGTACTGTTCTTTCCTTTGAGTACGACTTTTCTGGCATAGTCTCGCTCAGATAAAATTCCAACCAGTTGGTCGCCTCTCATGACAATTACTGCTCCTATGTTTTTTTGCGCCATAAGTTTTAAAGCATCAATCACACTATCGCCAGGGCTAACGACCCAGACCTCTCTTGGGTAATCGGCAAGGAAATGCTTAATCGTTTTCATGGATTACCCTTAAGAAAAAATTCACTTAATATACGTTTTGTCTATGAATTTGTTTGTGATTTTTTAAATTACATATGAACAATAAATTCATTAACCTTATGTTTATACAAATCATATATTTAGGTCTTGTCTTGGTATGTACGCTAGCAAACACAATTACTTTTCATCAATGAAGCATCGCATCTATATTCAAATAATCAATTACTGATTTTTTGAAGAGCTGATTTTTGTGAAATTCCAAAAACTCGTGGTAACAACATTAGCTTGTATGTCTAAAAAATTGATTACGCCTTTGTCAGTCAATTTTTTAAAGGAATTTTGGCAAAAGGGCATAGCCCTACTATCATTTACCCTGACGAGAAGGGATTCAATATTTATTAGAATCTGATTCCAGGGCAGATGTTTTCTCTCTAAGCAAAAAGGATTTAGAAATGACAGTTTTCTCAACTCAAAATAAAAATATTTCAACAATACTTTGTTGTTTAATTTTATTCTTTTCCCATATTTGCTTTGCAGACGACTTCCCCACCAAATCCCTAACGATCATTGTTCCATTTTCTGCTGGAGGACCAACAGACGCCGTAGCTCGCTTACTGGCTGTGCCGATGGGAAAATATTTAGGCCAACCAGTTTTAGTTGAAAACACTGTAGGCGCAGGGGGGACACTTGCTGCAAGCAAGGTAGCCAAATCACAAAAAGACGGATACACACTCTTACTCCACCATATTGGTATATCAACTGCCCCAGCCCTTTACGCAAAGCTTAACTACGATACCTTGAATGATTTTGAATATATTGGTGAAGTCGTCAATGTACCTATGACGATCATTGGAAGTAAAAATTTTCCGCCTAATAACTTTCAAGAATTATTAGCTTATCTCCAAAAAAACAAAGACAAGGTAACCCTAGCCAACGCTGGGCCAGGCGCAGTTTCTCAGCTCTGCGGAATGTTATTTACAAGCCAGTTAGGTATCCCCCTGACTCAGGTGCCCTACAAAGGAACAGGACCTGCGATTACAGATTTACTGGGTGGACAGGTGGATTTGCTGTGTGATCAAACAACCAACACCCTGACCTACATCAGGTCAGATAAAGTTAAATTATTCGGAGTTACAACCCAAAAACGCTTACCAAGCTTACCCAATACCCCTACTATTAGTGAACAAGGTCTAAAAGGGTTCGAGATTGTTGCCTGGCATGGTCTATATGCAGCAAAAGGAACGCCAAGTGGTGCGCTTGATAAACTTAATAAGGCGTTGCGCGCGGCCCTGGTTGATCCTGATGTAAAAGCAAGACTTTCAGACTTAAACGTTGAAATAGCTCGGTCCGATGAACAAACACCGGCAGCTCTTAAAGCAAAAGTAGAATCAGAAGTAAAAAAATGGGCGCCAATCATCAAAGCAGCCGGTGGCTTTATAGAGTGACATGAGACCAAGTTAACGAATCTGTAAATTACCTCAGTCGAGGAGTTTGAGATTGAAGTTAGTGTTCAGAAACCCAAACTTGACCATCCAACTCTGCCCAGGTAAAAGCGGCCAAGCGTCAGTCCAAGTTCCGGTTGTAACCACATCCCCAGGCTGGATATCCGTGGATCCGGGACACCCTCTCAATTCTTTTACGAAATAATTTAGGGCTTCCAACGGGCTATCCAAAACGCTAGAACCCCAACCTGTTTCAACCAGTTTGTTATCTAAATAAAGTTCAGCAGAGCTGCCAGAAAGTATCTTAATCAACTCGGAAGCACTATGTGCTATGTCTCGGATAGGATATTTTTGTCCAATACATAATCTAGCGTGTAGGCCACTGTCTGCGATAGTTTCTGAGACTGTAAACTTCCAACTAGGCCTGTGGGACTGAACTATTTCGAATCCGGGAGCTAACCACTCAATTGCGTTGTAAAGGTCGTCCAAACTTGCATTATGTTTAGGGGTATCCTTAAAGCAAAAGATAATTTCTGGCTCAATTCTTGGTTGGCAAATATTTTTAAGAGAAATACGTGCTTCGTGGTCATTACTATAGGAGACAGTTGAGTCCCATACAGTACCCCATATTGGGGAGTAGACTTTGTAGAGATCCCATATTTTTCGGTTTGTAAAACCAATTTTATAGCCCTTGGGTTTTTCATCCCTAGCAATTCTTAAGGTTCTAACAGACAATGCATCTTTGTAGGCATTGGATACGGTGTACTGCCCGTCAGCGTCTAGGGGTTTTGGCCAACATTGAGCTGAATCATAATGATTTAATAATTCTTGTGGAGTCATAAAAATACCAGTTTTAAAAAAAGTTAAACCAAAAATTTAAAAGGTATTGATTCATTCGAGATTGCTGCTAAACGAGCATTGAATTGAAGTCAAAATCATAACCGATGTAGTGGGAGTAATTTAATAAAACATTGTTTCTCTATCCTTTATGCAATTTCGTGCTCCTCAGCTTATACGCGTTCGTATATTTTGAAGGCAAAATTTTTAATTATTTGACAGTTTATAAATCCAAGAGGTAATAGTGATGTTTATATTTCAATCGTTATTTAAGACAATAATGGTTGGTCTAATTTTGTTATTGATACTGATCTTTATCGCAGGTCAACCAATGGAATACGGGTCGGTTTGGATACTATTTTTTTTACGCTGGCTTCACGTTGTTTCAGGTGTCATGTGGGTCGGGCTCTTATGGTACTTTAATTTTGTACAAATCCCCTCTATGCCCAAAATACCAGATGAGCAAAAACCAGCTATATTAAAATTTATTGCGCCTGAGGCATTATTCTGGTTTCGCTATGCATCACTCGCAACGGTAATAACAGGCTCATTGGTTGCTTTGTTAAATGGGTATCTTGTCGATGCGTTAAGTTTAAAAGGGCCCTTTGTAGCTATAGGAATTGGTATGTGGCTGGCTATTTTGATGGCCTATAACGTTTGGTTTATTCTTTGGCCAAATCAAAAGAAGGCATTAGGAATTGTTGAAGTTTCAGGCGATGAAAAAAAGAAAGCAGCAAAATACGCAATAATTACTTCAAGGGTCAATGCACTTCTATCTATACCCATGCTCTATATGATGGTCGCTCAAT
>Ga0208106_1000564_pt1 | contig 12124 bp, 7 predicted proteins | sample CryBogCBE25Jul08_FD_184577 | JGI IMG/M metagenome (GOLD analysis project Ga0208106, IMG submission 184577) | Freshwater microbial communities from Crystal Bog, Wisconsin, USA - CBE25Jul08 (SPAdes) | ecosystem: Environmental > Aquatic > Freshwater > Lake | place: Crystal Bog, Wisconsin, USA...
ACCAATAAAGAAGATGCGTCTAACAAATCAACAGCTACAGCATTAGGTACAAGTGATGTATTTTTCCCTACACAAAATGCGGTTAAAGTATATGTGGATAATCAAATCACTGCAGGTGCAACACCGGATGCAAGTGCATTAATAAAAGGTAAAGTACAATTAGCTGGCGACTTAGGTGGATTAGCAGCATTACCAACTGTAGTTACTGTGGGCGGATCAACAGCTGCAAATATTAATACCGCTACTATTGCAGCGAATGCAGCAACAGATTTGAATACACCTAGTACAATTGTAGCAAGAGATGCAAGTGGTAATTTTACTGCCACAACTATTACAGCTGCTTTGTCTGGAAATGCAACTACTGCCACTAATCTTCAAGCAAGTGGAATTGCTGGTCAGGTGCTAACGTCAAACGGTAATTCAACTGCTCCAACATGGTCTAGTTCAAATGTGAAATCTTTCGCAATAAAAACTTCAAGCTATAGTTTGGTAGATGCAGATTATACTGTGTTGATGAATGCAACAGGGGGTAGTTTAACGGTTACACTTCCTAGTCCTTCCGGAGCTAATAGCGGTAGAATTATTATAGTAGGTAAAGCAGATGAGACTGCTAATACACTTACTTTCAGTCCGGCTATCAACTTAACAGTTAGTACATCTATAACATCATTGAACTTTGCCACTACCTATACATTACAAAGTGATGGATCAAACTGGTGGGTGGTGTATAAAAACTAAAACAAAGCAACAATTGAACATTTTTTCTTATTAATACATAATTATGAAAAAGCTAATTAGCATCGTTTTCCTGACCACATTCATACATTTTAGTTTGAATGCCCAAAAAGCACTGAAACTCGGAGAAAACCCAGGAAGCATAGACCCGTCAGCTATATTGGAATTACAATCGTCGCCAACTGTTAGTAAAGGCTTGCTTTTACCAAGAGTTGACCTAACATTGAACCCAGTGGCAAGTCCAGCGAATGGTTTAATGGTTTACAATACCAATTTATCCAACCCTGGAATTTATGTGTATACGAATGGGACCTGGAGCTTTTTAGCATCGATCACTTCATTAAATTCAGCCTTGGCAAATTATCAACCTTTGAATTCAGTTCTTACCAGCATTGGAAATGTAAATACCGGTACAACAGGATGGTTGTATAATAATAATGGTGTATTCTCTTATACTGCCCCTTTAATTAGTAATTTGTCTGGAACATTGGGCATTGCAAATGGTGGTACAGGAGCAGTAGATCCTATATCAGCGAGAGCAAATTTAGGTTTGGGGAATGTCGATAATACAAGTGATGCGACTAAGCCTTTAAGTGCTGCTGCTATTGCTGCTTTGGCTTTGAAACAAGATGCCTTAAACGGAACAGGGTATGCTAAACTTTCTGGAACAACTCTTAATTATGTTCCTTCAATTCCAAATAATGATCTGGCTAATAGTGCAATAACAATCAATGGAAACATAATTCCATTAGGTAGCAGTGCTACATTGACTACAAATACAACTAATACTCTAACTTTCGACAACAGTGGAGCTGGTGCAGCAAGTGGGACCACTTTTAATGGAGGTGCTGCTCAAACCATTTCTTACAATACTATAGGTGCAGTAGGTAGTAACCCTCCAATTATTGGTGGTGGCCCTTTTACAAAAATCACTTATGATTCAAAGGGATTAGTTACTGCTGGTGATATTGCTACTACTGCGGATATTTCTGCTACTGGTGATTTTAATTATGTAACTACTGCTCAATTAGGAGTGTTAGCTCAAACTAGTAATATTAATTCTGGTGACGAAACAATTCAATCAATACGTACTAAACTTTTAGGTGGAATAATTGGAACTTCAAATACGTCTATAAGTTTAGCCTATAACAGTTCTTTATCTGGGATCAATACTGGAGATCAAACGATAACACTTTCTGGAGATCTTTCTGGTTCTGGTAAAACTGGAGTTCAAGCAACTATCGGAACAGGAGCGGTGACTTACGCAAAAATGCAAACCATTCCAGGCACTTCCTTATTAGGAAATAGTACTGGAACAACAGGAACCGTTGAACCAATTACAATTGGTTCAGGACTAAGCTTAACTGGCACTACGCTTTCTGCAAATGCAGCAACTGGCTCAATTACGATTGGCTCTACCCCAATTTCATTAGGTGCAACTTCAACCAGTTTGTCAGGATTAACCTCAGTTGGTTCTACAAGTTTTGCAGGTGCATTAACGGGTAATGCATCTACTGCTACTAAATTAGCGGCACCAGTAAATATCAATGGTGTGGGCTTTGACGGTAGTGCACCAATAACTGTTGCAGCTGCTGCAGGCACCTTAACAGGAACAACACTTGCTGCCGGTGTAACAGGCTCCTCTTTAACAAGTGTTGGTACCCTAGCCAATTTAACAGTAACAAATCCAATTTCAGGAAGTATAACTGGAAATGCTGCAACAGCAACAAGTGCTACTTCTGCAACTACAGCCTCAAATATAGCAGGTGGAGCAGCAGGATCATTACCTTATCAAACTTCTGCCGGTGCCACTACTTTTTTAGCAAAAGGTACTGACGGACAAGTATTAACCTTAGCCAGTGGTGTGCCTACCTGGGCAGCTGCAAGTGGAACTGTTACAAGTGTAGGAGGTACAGGAACTGTAAGTGGACTTACTTTATCAGGAACCGTTACAACATCAGGTAATTTAACATTAGGAGGAACATTGTCAGTTACTCCAAGCAACTTTGCATCTCAATCAGCAGCAACTGTTTTAGCTGCTCCAAATGGCATAGCAGGTGTACCAACATTCAGAACTTTAGTTGCAGGAGATATTCCTACACTTAATCAAAATACTACTGGAACTGCATCAAATGTTACTGGTACAGTTGCTATTGCCAATGGAGGAACTGGTGCTTCTACAAAAACTACTGGATTTGATGCTCTTTCTCCTATGTCTGCATCAGGTGATATTATTTATGGAGGTGTCGGGGGAACTGGAACTAGATTACCAAAAAGTACTGACGGTTTTGTTTTAACGTTAGCTGGGGGCTTGCCCACTTGGGCTGCAGCAACTGGAGGTAGTGGCACTGGTATAACATCATTAAATGGGTTAACCGGAACTACTCAGACTTTTGCTACAGGAACAACAGGATCGGATTTTGGTATTACAACTTCTGGAACTTCTCATACTTTTAATTTACCTGATGCTTCCAGCACTAATCGAGGAGTTATAACAACGGGTTCTCAAACAATAGCCGGCGCAAAAACTCTCACTAGCTTATTTACAGCTTCTGCAGGACAGAATACTTATGGTGGAGCTATAAATTTGAATAATAATTCTAATTTCAATACGAATATTAATACAGGAACTTCTACAGGTTCAATTACAATTGGTAATTCTGCAACTAGTGGATTAAGTTTTGCTACAGGCGCAGCAGTAAATGCCACAACTACTTTAGGTACCACAGGCTCACAAGTATTTACTTCAAGTACTTCAGGATCAGATAAAATTGCAATTCTACCTCAATCAACAACTACAACAAATGCTTTTACAGGAACAATCACTTCTTCTGATTTAACTGCTGCAAGAACTTGGACTTTGCCAGATGCGTCAGGAATAGTGGTGCTTGCCCAACCAATTTCAAGCGGTTCAGGAAATCTTACGGATAAAACAGTTATTTCTTCTACTACTACTTCACCAGTAACTATTCCAGATGCTAATACTAACAATGGTGCAGGTACATTTACAGTACCAGCAGGTGTTTATTATTTAACAGTTGAAGCAGTAGGTGCTACTGGCGGTGGCGGTGGCGGTGGATATAAGCAAACAAATAATGGCGGTGGTGGCGGACAAGGAGGGGGAGGTGAATATATTGCAGCTGTCTTCTTAGTTGTTCCTGGACAACAAATTACATATAATGTAGGAAGCGGAGGAAACGGAGGTACTGGTGGTAATCAGGGATATTATAATTATAACCACTTTAATGGTGCAAGTAATGCAAGTGCTGGTTCAGCTGGAACGGCAACTACATTTACTATCAATGGAACTCAATATTCTGCCCCAGGTGGATCAGGAGGAACAGCAGGATCAAGTAATACTAATACTATAACAGTTGGAAATGGGGGTGCTGGAGGAACAGTCGCAACCTCTCCAAATGCGACTAATAATAAAGTCGGAAACTCTGGTTCAAATGGATCTACAAGCACTGGTGGAAGTTCACTTGGTGCTTCAGGAAGTAAAGTTAATGGTGTATTGACAGTTTCAACAGGAGGGTCTGGCGGAAATGGAGGAACTACTGGTAATAGCACAACTGGTTCAAGCGGTACAAATGGTGCAAACGGTACCGATGGTTCAATTTCATTCTCTTTCTAATAATATTTTAGAAATAAAAAAATTAAATAAAGGGTCTATTATTTAGATATACCCTTTATTTAATTTCAAATAATTGTTAGTTTGTATTAGATTTTTTTAAGGGCAGTCTAAACTATTAGTTGAATTCAAATCATCAATTATTTGATTTATGTAAATTTGATTTTTGTTATTATTAGAATTAAAAGGAATTTAATTTACATTATGAAAAGAAAGTTGAATACAAAACTCATTTTAATTGCGGTTTCTCTTTTTGCCATTTATTTTATTAATCAGCTATTCCAACCATTTCTATAACACTTTTCATTTTGATGATTCGCACACCATTGAGAACAATCCCTATATCAAAGACATCAACAACTGTTTGAAGTTTTTTTATACACCGCAGATGTTTAGTACCCTGCCCTCTCACTGGGGATTAAGACCACTCGTGAGTGTTTCTTTGGCTGTGGATTATTGGATCGCTGGGGGATTGAATCAATTTTACTTTCACCTGTCAACTTTTATCTGGTTCATATTAATCGGAGTGAAGCTTTATTTTGAGTATACGAAAACTTATCATAAAATTTCACAATCTAGAGGGTACTACATCAGATTCCTAGTCAATAAAAAGATTTAAATATCCGACTCTTTTTTGCCAGTTTTATTTTGAGTTCAGGAAGTATTAGTAATGCCTAAAACTTTTTATTGAGGTATCATACGCTTTGCTTTGAACAAATAATAACTCGCAGGATCATAAATCTTATTAGTCAGAAACAATTCTTTGTAATTAAGTAACTCAATTCCTATAAATAGTACAAAAACAACTAATAGAATACTTGATTTTAAAGAAAATGTTAATTTAAATCTTTCTATTAAATTAACTATGAATAATGCAGTGAAAATGCGAAAGATTATATCTATGATGATGCCAAATCGAATGTCTTTTGGAAATAAGGTAAATGATAATAGAAAGTAAATACAAAATGCAATGCAAATAGTTACTATTAAATTTTTCTTTTCAGCAAAAAGATAACTACCTATAAATTGTGCAGACATTAGGAATACTAATGGTGAAAGAATGACTAAATCAATTAAGTATACATACCATGGACCTGAGGAAAAGTTGGTGAGATAAGGATCTGTTTTTTTGATTGCAGCAAAAAATTGAGCTAAGAAATCAAAAAATCTGTTGGAACCTACTAGCCCTAATAAAAAAATACCAGCTATAAATAATGGAATTATTAAAACTGTTGCAATCTTAGTTAAGCTCAACTCTTTCTTTTGTTCTTTCACAAATAGAAAAACCACTGCATAAAAAGGCAGAAATAAAATGGCTACTTCTTTAAATAAAATAGCAATTGAAATAGAAGCCATCAAAAATATCTGATTTCTTTTATTTGGATTCTTTATATATTCAATGAAAAGAAAAAGCGAAAGCAATAAAAAATAAGTAAAATCAATATCTGCCAAAGCCCTTTCTGAAATTCCGCATAATAGGGGAGAAACTGCAACCAATGATGCAGCTATAAATGCAGTTCTACCATCAAACCACTTTTTGATAAATAAAAAAACAGTTATTGCTATTAATACGAAAAATAAAATCGACAGATAACTTAATGAAATAATGGAATCATAAATGCATAATGCAATAGACGAGAGTAGGATATGCCCTACCCGCAATGGATGCGGAAAAGTTTGCTCATAATTGGCATTTATAATATAGGTATCGGTTAACCCGGCAATTTTTGTAATTCCTTCATTTTTGATGGCTGTAGCCTGCCGTAAATAGGTACCCTCATCTGCCCGATAATAATAGTCATCTAAAGAAGGAATATTCCTAATTAAAATGAGCGTGATACCATATAGTACTATACCAAAAAAAAGCGTGAATTTATGTTTATACAACATGATACTAATTATTAACCTTAGTTGAATCCATCATTGCCCAGGCAATATTATTTTTTGCAAGTTGATCAGTGGGGTCGATTGCCAAAACTGCATTGAATTGAGCTATTGCCTTTGAGAACTGTTTTTTTATTACCAATGCTGTTCCAATATTATTTAAGTAAGTTTTTTTATGATCCGGGAATGCTTTTATCCCTAATTCGCAAGTATGAATACAACTATCATACTCTTTTAGATTCAGATGATAAATGCCCAATTGAATATAATAATCGGCATCTTTTTTACTTTCCTCAAGCCCATTCATTTTGAGGATGGCTAGCTTAACTTTAGCTAATTCATCTAACCCCCATTTTAAATTGTTTTTTGCCAAGCTGAAACTTGTATCTAATTGAATTGCTTTTTTACAAGCTTCTATCCCTTCGTCATAATTTCTCAACATGATAAGAGCAGTGCCAAGATTATTATAAACAATAGCATTGGAAGAATCTTTTTTTAATAAACGATTTAATAATTCAACAGCCTTACCAGGGGTATTATTATTGATGTATGCGACAGACAGGTTGATAACGTTTGGTGTTGAAAATTCGTTACTGACAGCCATTTCTAGACTCCCTATATTTGGCGCAACGGTAGTTTTTGTAATTTCCTTATTGTCGCTTTTGGGATATAGAAAATAAATCATTGACAAAATCAAAATGACTGAAATTACAATCAGGATAATTTTATTATCATTCTTAGATGTTTTTACTTCTTCCTCCATTTTCTTAATGTATTTATAAGTTTGGTATTAATAACTATTCTATATCTGGTACAAAAATACGATACTAAGCTTTTAAATATTCATATATGAGTTAACAATACATATAAAATTAAATATATTTATATATTTTACCTAATTAGTTATATAATCAGACCTTATCTGTTTTACGTTCTGATTTTTATCTTGATTAAAAAATAGCAAAATCAATACAATCAACATTAAAAGGAGTTCTGATAAGTCTTTTTGATAGTTGAAATCAAAAGGAAAATGGAAAGTCAGCAAAATAGCAGAAAGATAAATCCCCATTAAAAATTTATCATTAAATAGGTATTTCCCTAAAACCCAAATAGGGAATATCCATTGAATAAAACTATATCCACCCCTGGGTGCCACTAATATTATCTCAAGCAGGTTATATAGAAAAAATGCGTATATAAACGATCTGTCAATGGAAGAACAAGTGCCCTTTTTTTGGTAGTATAAGAAGTTAAGAATCATCACTAGAAATAAATAAAAAGCAATTACCTCATTGTTTTTAATGGAAATTCCAGCAATATGCAGGTAGTCTGCAATGGTTCTCATACCCCCAGACTTGATAAAGGATTTATAATAAGTTAGATTTTTTACTTCCTCAATCGTTTTATTTTGCCAGATTGTATTGGTTGATTCAATAGTATAATGAAATGGAATCTCAGAAATGCTTTCATAAACTTTCATAGCTGAAAAATAATCTTCCCATAATTTCGGATTAGGAACAATAAATAAAATGCACCCCATAATAATACCCAACCCAAAACCACTTAACCAGAAAATATTCTTCTTGAAATTTAAGATAAAGGGTAAAGCAATGATGATAGAAATAGGCCGAAAAAAAACAAATAAACCTCCAATAAGTCCGGAAAGAATAAAACCAACTCTTGAATTTTGTTTATACAGCCAATACATTAATATAAAAAGAAACGAAAAGAATATATAGATCTGTCCTCTTTCTATATTGTAAAACCAAATATCACTGCACAGAAAACTAAGAAGTATTAGTAATTGATAAATTATATTGTTTTTATTGTCATCAGTTTTTATGAGAAAAAAAATGGAAAGTATAACTAAAATCAGTTGAATTGTCGTCCAACCGAGTCTCACATTTTGATATTGGAAAGTTGAAATAGGTTTAACTAAATATAAAATGGCGGGAGTTGCAGTATTGCCATTTACAATCCTATTTGGGGCATCATTAGGATCTAACAGGTAGTCGCCATCTTCGGGGTTCCATTTATAATAATAAGGAGATATTGATTTATCTAATAATCTTGCTCCAACAACACGGCATCTTAGATCAGTTCCGCCATACATTTCAGATAATGAAATGCTATTTACAATGATAAATATCGATTGTATGATAATTATAACAATTAATATGCTTTTATAAAATTTAAGCATTTAATTAAAAGCTTAAACAAAATGATTGAATTTATTTAGATTCAAATTGAAGAATATTTTTGAGTTTATGGTTTGTATAATAATCCATAAAGTAGTGATTTTCTATGCTTAAATTTATAATCTTTTTAAAGATAATTTGTTTCTTGTTTAAGTATAGATTTAGTTTTGTATTTTGGTAAAATAGAAGAATTAGTAGTTAAGCATTCCGATGAATGAAAAAATCTTAGTCATATTACCTTGTTTTAATGAAGCTGACTCGATTATACATTTAATAGAGGAGTTTATAGCTTTTAAAGTTGAAACTGCCATTCAATTTGACATATTAGTGATCAATGATTGTTCTACAGATAAAACTTCCCTATTAGCAAAAAGTGCAAAAGTGCCAGTAATTGATTTATCAATTAATTTAGGAATAGGAGGAGCCATGCAGACCGGATTCAAATATGCATTACAAAATAAGTATGATTTGGCGGTTCAGATGGATGGTGATGGCCAACATCCCCCCAGGGAATTTCAGAAATTATTAAATGGGTATCAATTGACAAAGCAGAACATAATTATTGGGTCAAGATTTATTGACAATGAAGGATTTCAAAGTTCCTTTTTAAGGAGAGTAGGAATAAAATATTTTCATTGGCTGAACAGGTTATTGACAGGAAAAAGCATTTACGACATTACTTCTGGTTTTAGATTACTTGATCAGTCGGCCATTGCATTAGTAGCCGCGAATTACCCTGATGAATATCCAGAACCAGAAACCTTGATTTTGTTTTCAAAAGCAGGATTTTCTATTATGGAAGTACCAGTAATTATGAGAGAACGCCAAGGTGGCAAGTCTTCCATCACGAATTTTAGTCAATTGTATTATATGCTTAAAGTAACTTTAGCTATGATTTTTTCAAAGATTAGAAAATAATAATCCTATGTTCCGGATCCAATTAATTACCATCCTTGTTAACTTCCTATTTCTAGGATATATAGCCTATCTTATAGTTAAAGGAAAATTAAGAGAAGAGTATGCCATAGTTTGGTGCATCTGTACTGTTATTCTTTTAGTATTCTCATTTTGGAGAAATGGATTGGAACTGATATCTAGATTATTTGGAATCTACCAAGCCCCCAACCTTGTTTTCACAGCTTCTATTTTTGTAGTTTTCATTTATTTATTGCACTTAAGTGTTGTAGCTTCCAAACTTCAAGACCAAAACAAAAAATTAGCACAAGACCTAGCTTTACTTAAAGAGTTGTTAAATAAAAAATCGTAAAGACAAACTATTTTGATGCTGCTTTTGCATCAATGGCTACTTGTAAATTATTTCTTAATAATTGATTGTTTGGATTTAAAGAAAGTCCTTTTTTGCCTGCAGTAATTGATTTATCCCATTGCTTTAGTTGATTGTAGGAAGCGCAAATATTATTATAGGCAATGTCGAAATTGGGTTTAATCTCTAAAGCTTTATAACAGCTTTCAATACATTTCGAATATTCTTTTTGATTATAATAATTTAAACTCTGTTCGATATAATTCTCAGCACTTCTTCCAGTTATATTAGCATTTCCTTTTTTATTGCTAATTTTTGATTTTGCAAAATTCAAATTGTTGATAGCTAGTGTGTAATCTGATTTTAGACTGATTGCTTTTTCCAAAGGTGGAATTGCTTTGTCTAACTCATTTAAAGCAATATATCCAGCTCCGATATTATTATAAGCATCTACATAATCGGGCTTTAGTAAAGTTGCTTTTGTAGCTTGATCAACACAATCTTGAAATTTTCCATCATTATAATATTGCAAACTTAAATCTAGTAACTTCTCTGGAGTAGGATTTTTCGCTACATTTTCAGCATTAAGATCCAAAGTATTTTTTTTAATGGTTGCATGGTATAAATAGTTTTTGATATCTGGGTTGTCTGGAAATAATTGCAATGAACTTTGGGCTAAAACATTTAATTCCTGCCAATTTCTAGCCTTGTCGTAAATATCTAAAAGCTCTATTCGATAATCAAAAGAACCTGGAGACATTGAAATTGCTTTGTTAATTTCATTGATAGCATTTTGGTAATTTTTTTTACTTTTTAGATATTTGCCATAGTAATAATGCGCATTCGCAAAATTTGCTCCATATTCGATAGCTTTTTTATAATAATAATCTGAGGAGTCAGGCTTTCCTATTGCATCATATAAAATTCCTAGATTGATAAATAAATAATGGTAATAAGGGTTATAAACAAGCGCTCTATGAAAATAATCATTGGCTTCATTATATTTCCCCTTTGACATTTTTTCTAATCCATAATTCATGAGACCCCTTCCATTCTTCGGACTTTTTTTAGTTACATCAAGCCATAAGCTTTCTTCCGACCTCCAAACTTTATTTCTTTGGTGGGTTCCATAAGCATATCCAAAAGTTAATAACGCTATTGTAAAGACTAGAAAATATTTACGATTATTAGAAAATAAATTATGATCAACCATCGGTTTAATAATAAATAAATAAATGGAATAAGTTACGCTAAGGCTTAATCCAATAAAAGGAAAAAACATTCTATGGTCATTCAAAACTTCTGCAAGGGGTATAACGCTAGATGTTGGCACAAGTGTAAGCAAAAACCAGAAAATGCCGAAGGAAATGGGTCTTTTAGACTTGTCGTTTGCAAACCAAAGGCCAATAAATATGAGGGTTAATAAAAAGAACACACCCACAAAAAAACGGATATCCCAAACCGAAGGCAATATTGTCCAATCCGAATCAGCACTTAATTCAAAAGGTAAAAAGAAAGTAATGCAATAATGCAAGATCACAAATGGTTGTGTGATCAAATAATCAATTCTAGATGTTCCACCTGGTACCCATGTAGCAGGGGTCATTTTGTCAATGAAAATATATAAGAAAACGCAAAAGAAAAAAGGAATTAAAACTCCCTTAATCACCTTAAATGTTTTAGTCCAGTTCCGTTTTTCAAATATTTGTGTTAGACCAACATTCTCATCAAAAAACAGTATATACAAAAATAAAAGAGGTGCAAATAGAACTGAGGGAGGCTTTGCCAAAGCACCTAAAGCAACAGGAATTAGATAAAGAAAATATTTACGGCAGGTTTTTGAATATTGAAATAATACAAAAGCAACCATTACAAAAAAGGTAGACAATATATCAGATCTTGCAATTACATAGTTGACTGTCTCTGCAATTGCAGGATGCACTAAATACCAACAAGTTGTTGCTGCTGCTATATAAAATTTTGAGTCATTGGAGCTTACTGAATCTAAAAGCTTGTACATAAAAAGAAAGATCAATAACCCTTGTAATAAGAAAATAAGGAACATGGATAAATGATAATAAAAAGGGGTATACCCCTTTGCCATCCAATAATCAATAGCTAAAGTAGTAGAGACAACGGGTCGATATGATTGGTTTTGTGGCAATACAGAACTGGTGGAACCATCTTTAAAAAATAAGGGAATATTTTTTATGCTTCTAATAAAAGCATTATTTACAATCGTATGATTATCGTCAAAATGAAATTCATTATTGAAATGGTTAGAATAGGCAATGATAGTAATGGCAAAAATTACCCAAATAATTGCTGACTTTAAATTGATATTATTCACTTTTTCCATAAAACAAGCTTCCTTAATGAGGAGGTCAACTGTACTGAAACTTCCCGTTTAGT
>Ga0208106_1000565_pt1 | contig 12123 bp, 7 predicted proteins | sample CryBogCBE25Jul08_FD_184577 | JGI IMG/M metagenome (GOLD analysis project Ga0208106, IMG submission 184577) | Freshwater microbial communities from Crystal Bog, Wisconsin, USA - CBE25Jul08 (SPAdes) | ecosystem: Environmental > Aquatic > Freshwater > Lake | place: Crystal Bog, Wisconsin, USA...
TATTAATACCGGGACTTACTCATAAAATTCAAAATGAACTTTGAAGGAAATAGAGATTTGAACTACAGACTTCGGGGTTATGAAAAAGAAAATTTGATTGTATTTATTTGAATTACAAAATAATATAATTATTACAAATCAAAAGAGTGAGGAAATAACCGAAACAAAACGAAGAATTCCTCAAGCAGAAGTTAGTAAGATGTTGATTCTCATCAATTGAAATTATATAGTATCCCATTTTTTTAAAGAAAAATAGAAGGTACTACCCTCTCCAATAACAGATTCAACCCAGATTTTTCCATGATGTGATTCTACAATTTTTTTACAGAGTGACAAACCTATTCCAGTTCCTTTAAATTCAGATTGGGCATTTAGTCTTTTAAACATAATAAATACCTTTTCTAAATTTTCAGGTGCAATTCCAATTCCATTGTCTTTCACATAAAATTCAAACGTACTATTTTTTTCCATAAAGCCAATTTCAATAATCAATGGTTTATCTGGGGTGTGGTACATTAATGCATTTCCTATCAAGTTCATAAACAATTCATTAAACAATGTTTTATTGGCTTTAACAATTGGCAATGTATGAATGATAAATTCTGCTTGGTTTAGTAAAATCTTATCAGCTAAAAATCCTTGAATATTAGATATTAATTGTTTAACATCTACATCAACAAAAGAATCTGTATTATTTCCAATCAACGAAAATTGTAAAAGTTCACTAATTAACATTTTCATTTGATTTATTGCACTTTTAATATGCTGAAAATAATCCATCTGTTTTTCAAATTCTAAGCTGCTATTTTTATAAATTAATAATTCAATTAAACCATTTACAACATTTAGAGGAGCTTTAAGATCATGACTTGCTACATATGCAAATGATTCTAAATCGCTATTCATTATTTCAAGCTTATTAGTATACAGTTTTACCAATTCCTCATTTTTTACTCTTTCAGAAATATTATGAATAATTGAAAACATGATTTTACTTCCATTGATTAATATGGGAGTTGAATATACTTCAACGGGTATTAAAGCTCCATTTGATAATTTATGTATGAAATAATCTCTTTTCGCATGAACTGATAATTCTACATCAACTTTAAGTTCCTCTTGGTCTAAAACATTTATGTCTGTTATTTTCATTCTTTGCAATTCGCTCCTTTCATATCCATAAAATTGAGAAGCTGAATCATCGATTGATTCTACCACTCCTTTAATATCATCTAAATATATTTTATTAAATACTATGGAGGCATCTTCCATCACTTGTTGGGGACTAACTTTATAAATATCATGAATACCTTCACTTGCAAAAGGAAAATGTGAACTGCCATCAACTCTTCTAACATATTGATATATAAAACCTGGCACTCGAGATGCTATTTTATTTAATCTATCCAATGCCTCTATTCGATTATTTTTTTCTTTTAATTGTAAAGTAATATCTCTTGAGGAAGCATATAAATAGTCAACCCCATCCAGATTAACACCTATTGCATTAATCTCAACATCAATGATAGTGCCATCTACTCTTCGATGTTTTGTTTGAATTATTTCACCATTTTTTATTAACTGCAAAAGTCTTTTTTGTAACTCTTCATTAGAAAAATTGGCATCTATATCCAAAAGCGTACTTTTCAATAAAGTTTCTTTTGAATAACCAAGCATTTTACAAAATTTGGTATTTACTTCAATGATATTCCCTTTTTTATCAATTACATGTATTCCATCGTTTGAAACCTCTAATAAAGTTTGATAGCGCTTACTTAATTTGTAAATCTTTTTATCATACTCTTTTCTTTCATTAATTACTTCAATGGATATTATTACATAGTCTTGTTTAGAACTAAATAAAGAAATAGAAAACCAACGATCCAAAGATTCTGAATATGTATCAAATTTTTCCCCTACCCTTGATTTAGACACTCTAATACACCTCTCGATTAAATAAGTATCTTTTTGAAAAAACAAAGGTCCAATTTGAGAAATCCTTTTAGCATGAACATAAATTAACCCTGTTTGATCTTCAAATGCTTTATTTACTTTACAATATTCCAAATCACTAGCAATACCATTTCTATAAATAATTTTACAAAGAGCTAATCCATTGAGAGTATCAAAAATTGAAATATCTATTTTGTCGTTCTCTAATGCATTAATTTCCAATTGTCTCATTTCAGTAATGTCTATAGATGTAATGGAAGTGAATGCTGGATTGCCATAATGATCATTTATTACATTTCCAGATTGCATTACTCGAATTTTTGTTCCATCGAATTTTTGCATTTCATTTTCACCTATCCAAAAATCTTTCTTTTTTGATTCAGATAAATGAATTTTACTTACAATTTTACCCTTGTTTGAATAGAAGTCTTGTATTTCAAAATTCAATAAATTTGCATTTTCTGGAATATCAAATGCTTTGCGCATTGACTGATTAAGGAATGTTACTTTTCGATCCATTTGAGCTATACTTATCAAAGCACGCGATTCATTAGCTATCTGATAAAATATATTTAATTCATTACTCAGTCTTTTTTCATTTGTTAAATCTTGAATAATAGCCCAATTAATTTTTCGACCTTTATAATCAATTAATGAAGAAAATAAAATAATATCTCTAATTGTCTGGTCTTTACATCGATGTTGGGATTCCCTCTTGGTAATAGAAAACGAAGGAGATTTAATTTTCGTAGATAGGGGATCAATATCAGACATATGTAATGAAGTAATTTCATCATATTCATATCCATAGAAATCTAAAGCTGCTTTGTTTGCATTTACAATTTCACCATTTGCAGAATCAATCAACAGCATTACTGAGGAAGAATTAAAGCACTTTTCAAAAATTATCATAACATGTGTTTAAGAAAATTTTAAAAATGATTTAATAAAAGAATATCGTTGATTATGTAAAATTCTAAAAAATATTGTAAGTGAATTTTGTATTTTTCTTTTTTTAATTTACATGATTCACTTATTTAGTGAGAATATTTTAATGCTTTCAATTATAAAATCACATAACAATTGAAGTGTAAACATTAAATAATCAGTTTACAATAAAAAAAAGAAAAAATAATCGGAAAAATATAATCTAATGAAGTATCATATTTTAAAACCAGCGGGGAATAGTTAAAGGTACGTTCTTTTATAATTACATCTAAGGGTTTAAAAAATAATTAAACCTTATACTTGGTATTGTAAGTGTCCCTAAAAATCAGACAGTTTAAAATTATAGTGAAAAACTTAAATTTAAACTGTAAATGAAAAAGACACGCTACTAATTGATAATGAATTTAAAAATTACCCAACGAGAATAAAGGGACTTACTAAACAAGTTTATAGAAGAAAATTTACTAATTATTTACTAAACAAAAAGAGGAACCCTTTACTAATAAAGGTTTTCCTCTTTGTTTATGTCCACATACTATCCTTAGTTTGAACCAGATATGGGGGTATTTGGAAAAACTGATTGGGTGTTTTTGGGTAATTATTTGGATCATATGAAATACCCAGACTGCACAATCACTAATAGAATGCTTTCTCTTATCAGTGAAATTGATGAATTTAAAGGTGCTTGGAAGGCATTAGGAAAATTGGCGCCTGATCAGTTAATCTCCTTAAAACAAGTAGCAACAATTGAAAGTATTGGATCTTCTACTAGGATTGAAGGAAGCAAATTAACTGATAAAGAAGTAGAGCTGCTGCTTTCAAACTTAAATATAAAAAAATTTGATTCTAGAGACGAGCAAGAAGTTGCGGGTTATGCAGAAGTCATGGATACTATTTTTCTTCATTATAAAATGATTCCTTTAACAGAAAACTATATCAGGCAATTTCAAAGAGATTTATTAAAACATAGCGATAAGGATACTAAACATCGGGGAGAATATAAGAAGCATACAAACCATGTAGAAGCCTTTGATGCTTCAGGTAAAAGTCTTGGAGTAGTTTTCGAAACAGCAAGTCCTTTCGATACACCTTTTCAAATGCAAGAATTGGTTTCATGGACAAAGGATGCAATAGAATCTAAAGAATTGCATCCGGTAATCATCACAGCAATGTTTATTGTTAGATTTCTAGCCATTCACCCTTTTCAGGACGGGAATGGGAAATTATCTAGAATACTAACAACCCATCTATTATTACTAAGTGGTTATGAATATGTTCCATTTAGCTCAATGGAAGCAGTTATTGAAAACAGTAAGCAAGAATATTATCTGGCATTACGACAAACGCAAGGAACAATAAAAAATGATCATCCAAATTGGGAACCTTGGGTATTGTTTTTCTTAAAGACCATGAAACAACAAAAAGAAAGGCTTGAAACTAAAATTGAAAGAGAAAAAATTCTAATGGCGAAACTGCCAGATTTGTCATTGCAAATTTTAAATCTTGTCAAGTCAAGGGGGAGAATTACAATTAGTGAAGTAGTTACACTTACCAATGCAAATAGAAACACTATCAAGAAACATTTAGAACAATTAGTTACCGCAAGCCATTTAGAGAAAAATGGAATAAGTAAAGGAGTTTGGTATTCGATAAAATAAAAAAAGAGCACTAATCACTTAGTGCTCTCTCAGTCGGGAAGACAGGATTCGAACCTGCGACCCCCTGGTCCCAAACCAGGTGCGCTACCGGCCTGCGCTACTTCCCGATAAAGGTTTTATGCCGATACCCTCTTGAAAAAATTGAGCGGTGAGGGCGGGATTCGAACCCGCGGTACAGAGTAACCCGTACGGCAGTTTAGCAAACTACTGATTTCAGCCGCTCATCCACCTCACCGTCCTTACTCTTTTCAGAGAGGGCTGCAAAAATAGGGAGCTGCGTTCTAATTGCCAAAAAAGGATGTATAAAATATTAAAATAAAAATCCCGAACTAGTTTTAACCAGTTCGGGATCAATCAACTATTCAGCTTATTGCCTTACATAGCAGCTAATTGTACTTTCTGTGTCAACTCCATCACATTCTCACGGAAGATACTATCCGTATCCATCAAATCTTTTACCGTTTGACAAGAATGTATCACCGTAGTATGATCGCGACCACCAAAGTGCTCACCAATCGTTTTTAAAGAGTTTTTAGTGAATGCCTTCGCCAGGTACATGGTGATCTGACGAGCCTGCACGATCTCACGCTTTCTTGTTTTGTGTAATAATCTATCATAAGGCACATCGAAATACTCACATACCATTTTCTGAATGGCATCGATGGTAATTTCTTTGCTGCTGGTCTTCACAAAATTGCGTAACACTTTCTTCGCTAACTCCACATCAATGTCTTTCTTATTCAAGGATGATTGCGCTAATAAGGATATTAAAGCACCTTCTAATTCACGCACATTGGTATTGATATTATATGCAACATACTTGACCACTTCCTTCGGCATATCCAAACCATCATTCTTCATTTTCTTCTCCAGAATCTCAATCCTGGTTTCGTAGTCTGGAATTTGTAAGTCGGCACTCAATCCCCAACGGAAGCGACTTAATAAACGCTCTTGCATGCCATCCAAATCTTTTGGTGCCTTATCAGAGGTTAACACCAATTGCTTACCACTCTGATGTAAGTGATTAAAAATGGCAAAAAATGCATCCTGACTTTTTTCAGCCCTGCTAAAGAACTGTACATCATCAATGATCAATACATCGATTAACTGATAAAAATGTATGAAATCATTTATAGCGTTATTGCGACTATGATCCTGAAATTGATTAATGAATTTTTCGCTACTCACATATAAAACCACCTTTCCAGGATGGATGCGTTTTACTTCATTACCGATAGATTGAGCCAAATGTGTTTTTCCTAAACCAACACCTCCATAAATAACCAATGGATTAAAAGAATTACCTCCTGGCTTTTCTGCAACAGTCTTACCAGCTCTGCGTGCAACCCTATTACAGTCTCCTTCAATAAAAGAATCGAAAATGTACATATGATTCAACTGAGGATCGATCTGCATTTTCTTTAAACCTGGAATCACAAATGGATTCTTTACAGGATTATCAATAACTAATGGAAAATTCATTTCATTGTTATTGTATGTTTTCATATTGCTTGCAGGAATATCCATCGATCCATTGCGACCATTGGTATTTCCACTGTCAACCATAATGCGATATTCCAATCTTGCTTCTTTTCCTAATTCACGTTTTAAAGTCTTCGCTAAAAGATTTACATAATGCTCTTCTAAGTATTCGTAGAAAAATTGACTCGGAACTTGAATCAATAAAATGTTTGCCTTAAGCTCTATGGGAGAGATTGGTTCAAACCATGTTTTGTAATGTTGCCATTCAACAATGTCTTTAATAATTTTTAAGCAATTGCTCCAGATTAATTCAGCGTTTTTAGCCATACAAAATTCTACTTAATATAATGAGTTATAATATTCTATTTTTTACCAAATCTGGTCACTTACTTCTTTTCAACAAGTTATCCATTTTATTTGAAATGTGGAAAACTTAAAAAAATAATTAAGGGGCTGCAATATGTACACTTTATGTTGAAAAAAAAATTTTTTATTTAGCTGATTTATTGAATATAAAAACGATAAAATCAGTTGAAAGAATAATTTTCATATTATAATATTTTAATATTCAATTGACCTGATTGAATTACAGCCTTTCATTATATTATTATCAGCATATTCACTTCTCTCGGTTTGGGAAATTCTCCTCTTTTTTAATTAAATATTTTAAAAAAAATCTTCCCCTGGGATTTGACTAAGCAAGCTGTTTATCAATATTTCGTCATCGTTATAAACAAAATTTACTTTTTTGTTTATGGTTTGAAAAATAAATTCCAAAATTCTCCGCAAATACAGCCTGTAATCCCCCTTTCATTCAAACTAATATTCGAAATTAAATTGTTCTGATTCACTAAAATATGATACTCATCATTTTTTGCTAAAGGGCTCCATTTGATTTGGCAAAAAGTCTTCTGAAACTAGTAGTTGATTTTAAACTTAGATTTGCTGGTTCAAATAAAAAAATATGTCTTACGAAATAACAGGAAAATTAGTTGCCCGATTTGATATCGTTCAGAGAACAGAAACCTTTAAAACCCGCGAGTTTGTAATTGAAAAATCCGAAGATATTAATGGCCGTACCATTACCAACTATGTGAAGTTCCAATGCGTTCAAGATAAAACCGCCATGGTTGATCGCTTTAATATCGGTGATGAGGTAAAAGTTCAATTCAACATCAAAGGAACTAAATGGGTTAAAGATGGCAAAGAAAATTACATCACTAACCTCGACGCCTGGAGAATGGAAACAGTAAAAATAAGTCAGGAAACAATTCCTTCCGACAATACAAATTATAACGACATGCCTCCTTCACTGGATGCGGTGGATGATCTTCCATTTTAAAAACCAGCAGTACTTTTTTAGGATAAACACCTAACAGTAATTATATGCAAAAAGAAATTACCCTCAAGCTTACTCCTTCCGATGCAAACAATAAGGAAGCAATTAAAAACGCTATTGCCCAGAATCTGGGCATCTCTGTTAAAAAAATAAGTGGCTTTTATCGAAACAAAGAATCGATTGATGCTCGCAGCAGCAAGCAGGTTTGGATCAACCTGAACTTGAAAGCCTTTATTGATGAACCGATTATTGATCGCCCGATTATTCAAATTAGCTTTCAAGATGTAAAAAAGTCAACTAAAAAAGTAATTATTGTTGGCGCTGGGCCAGCCGGACTCTTTGCAGCCCTACAATTAATTGAACTTGGTATTCAGCCTATTATTCTTGAAAGGGGTAAAGATGTAAGGGCACGCAGAAGAGATTTAGCAATACTTAATAGAGCAGGCATTGTAAACCCTGAAAGCAATTATTGCTTTGGTGAAGGCGGCGCCGGAACTTATAGCGATGGCAAATTGTATACACGCAGCTCGAAGCGCGGTGATATCAATAGAATTCTGAATATTCTTTTCCAATCTGGTGCAGAAGAAAATGTACTTTATGAAGCGCATCCACATATTGGCACTAACAAACTCCCCCAGATTATTACTGCTATTAGAAAACAAATTTTGGATTGCGGTGGGCTATTTTTATTTGAAAAAAAAGTCACCAACTTCAAAATAGAAAATGACCTCATTAAATCAGTTGAAACAGCTGATGGAAATAAATATGATGGAGATGCGGTAATCCTTGCAACAGGGCATTCAGCTCGTGATATCTTTGAATTGTTGCACCGGCAGCAAATACTAATTGAGGCAAAACCATTTGCTTTGGGTGTACGGATCGAACATCCTCAATCATTAATCGATAGTATTCAATACCATTGCAGCATTCGCGACCAGCATCTACCTCCCGCCAGCTATGGATTAGTAGAACAAGTTGCAGAAAGAGGTGTATTCAGTTTTTGCATGTGCCCTGGAGGAATTATTGCTCCGGCAGCTACTAATCCAGGAGAGTTAGTGGTAAACGGTTGGAGCCCCAGTAAAAGAAATAATCCCTATGCAAATAGTGGAATGGTTGTACAAGTTGCTTTGGATGATGCCATCAATTATTTTAAGAAAACTAATCCTGATTCTAACGAATTGAAGAACGAAAAGAATCCTTTATTATTAATGTATTTTCAATCAGCTATTGAACAAACCTGTTTTAAAGCAGGAGGCGGAAAACTAGTAGCCCCTGCACAACGGATGGTTGACTTTACCAACAATAAAATATCACCTACCCTTCCATCTAATAGTTATTTACCAGGTATTCATTCTACTAATCTTTCTGAGGTATTGCCCACATTTATACATAAAAGTTTGCAAGAAGGATTTAAGGCATTTGGAAAAAAAATGCCTGGATATCTCACCAACGACGCAGTGGTAGTTGCTACTGAGAGTAGAACATCTTCCCCAGTAAGAATACCTAGAAATGCAAACACATTTGCACATCCACAAATTAAAAACTTATATCCTTGTGGGGAAGGTGCAGGATATGCTGGTGGAATTGTAAGTGCCGCTATGGACGGCGAAAAATGTGCCTTGTTCTGTGCGCAACAATTTGCATAATCAGAACTCTTCTTTTGTTGTTGATTTTTTTGCAATTAATTTATCTGAAGAGATTAATGTATTCTTTTGAAATAGCTTCTGCTCTTGCTTCATCCTTTCCGCATCGGCATTTCCAAACTCCTTATGAAGTGCATCCAGACTAGGTTTGCCAGCATCTACCCACGCGGTATAATAAAAGTCCGCAATTAAATTCGCTGAAGAAAGCAACTGATTATTAATGCTGTTTTTTAATGATAAAGCATATGCTTTTGCAAATTCACTGGTATACGATTTATATTCTTTACCCCTGCGTAACTGTATGCGATATTTTTGCGCATCAGTAAATGTTAGACTTACTTCTTTCTCTTTTGCCAACAATTCAGGAACCAATGCAGCGGCTGTTCGAACGGCCCCCCAGATTGCTTTTTCAGGATGCTTCAAATATTTTGCCTTATGCTTTGAATACAAGCTATAATTTGTAATCTCAATTTCTGGTATCATCGACTCCCATAAACTATGAAGACCTTTTTGATTAGAAAGTTGGCCATCATAATTGATAGTAGTATGTAATGGAACATTTGCATCCGCAATATAATGACCCAAATCAGAGGCATAAAAGAGGATACTATCTTTATTCTGCATACTAAAAGCATCTGTTAGCTTTTCTTTGATATAAATAACATGATAAGGAACATATCCATACTTCAATAAACTATCTTTTGTATATTTTTTCACTGCATTGTTCCAATCCAATGGCATCTCATTAACGGCATTTTTTCCAAACATTTCCAAATCAATAAAGTGTTTAGTAGCCTCGGAACTATCTTGGTTTCTACGTAAATCGGGCCTAGGTGCATCGTACACTAATTTATCTTTATGCAGATAGAAAAAAGTTTGCATTGCATTAGGCAATTCATAAATAGCTAGTTGCTGCACTGTTTTATGCACTAAAAAACCCCAGCTACTAAGAAGCACACAGAAACCCATTAAACTTATTGAAAGGATTATTTTCTTAACCGAAATCATTGGGGAATTAATTAATTGCGGCAAAATTAGGCCTTATAAAATCAAAGTGTAATAATTATTCAATTGTTGCTACTAACATCATAGTTTTTCTTAATTTAACAGCTTAGACATCACTTTAAACTATTAGAATCTAACAGCTATGAGTAAAATACTGGAACTTAAAAATTTAAAGAAATATTATGCTACTCAAAAGGCAGTAGATGATATTAGCTTCTCTATTGAAAAAGGAAGCATATTTGGCTTACTTGGACCAAATGGAGCAGGTAAAACAACATTGCTTCGAATGATTACGGGTATCTTTTATCCCGACCAGGGAGAAATAATTTTAGATGGTAAGACTTTCGACCCCCTCAATGACATCATCAAGATCGGCTATATGCCTGAAGAACGTGGCCTTTATAAAAAAATGAAAATCGGCGATCAGGCCCTTTATTTAGCACAGCTAAAAGGAATGAGTAAGGCTGAAGCCATGCAAAAAATTAAATTCTGGTTTAAACGGATGGAAATGGAAAGCTGGTGGAACAAAAAAGTGGAAGACCTGAGTAAAGGGATGAGTCAGAAATTACAATTCGTTATTACTGTTTTGCACGAACCGAAATTAATTATTCTAGATGAACCATTCAGCGGACTAGACCCCGTTAATGCCAACCTCATTAAAGATGAAATTTATGGTTTAGCACAACGAGGTTGCACTGTGATATTCAGTACCCATAGAATGGAACAAGTAGAGGAAATATGCGATCATATTGTATTAGTAAATCTTGGAAAGAAAATTTTAGATGGCACAGTTGCTGGCATTAAGCAAGATTTTAAAGAAAATATCTATAGCATAAAAGTTCATGAAATGCCTTCTGTCATTAGTAATGATGCTTTTCATGTGGTGGACCAAACTGCAAACTTGCTTACGGTAAAAATAAATGAAGGAATGAATAGTAATGATGTGTTGAAATATTTTATTCAACAAAATATAACTATCGAATCGTTTAATGAAGTTTTACCATCACTCAATGATATATTTATTAACCTAGTAGAAGGCACAAAATCAAGGACTCGCGCATTTCAACCAATCAACGACTAATTTAAAACTATGAATAAAATATTATTAGTTGCACGCAGAGAATTTCTAACACGTGTACAGAAAAAAACATTCCTCCTTTCTACCATTGGATTACCCTTAATCATTTTCGGCTTCTATGCCATGATCATTTACTTTTCAATAAAAACAACCGACAACTACAAAATTGCCGTTGCAGATAAAGCCAATATTTTTAACGGAAAGATTGAATCAAAAGACAACGAAGTTATATTTGAATTTGTTCAATCTGATACATCTGCACTTCAAAAAGAACTGATAAAAAATACTTATCAGGCAGTTTTATATGTTCCTACAAAATTCACACTCGAAGGAAAAGACTCTTTATATTTTCGCTCAGCAAAATCAGTGGGGATCATGACACGTGAAAAAATTCAAAACCTGATTAATAAATCTTTAGAAGAAAAACGGCTGATGGGTTTTAACATTACAAAAGCCCAATTGGATAGTCTTCAAAAAGAAAAAGAATATATACAATTTTCTTCCGCTTCAGGAAAAACAGAAAACGAAACAAAAGTGAGTGTTAGCTACGCTGTAGGTATGATCTCTGGCTTCATGATCTATATTATTCTATTTATTTATGGCACTATGGTAATGCGTGGCGTTATGGAAGAAAAAGTTAGCCGAATAGCAGAAGTAATCATTAGTAGCGTAAAACCCTTTCAATTAATGATGGGCAAAATATTTGGCATTGGTGCTGTAGGACTTATTCAGTTCCTTATTTGGCTGGTGCTAGTGTTTGGTATTCAATTTGCCGTTGCACTCATGTTCCCTTCCTTAGTTCAATCTATGCAAGGTCAGCCTATTCAACCAGCAGGAATGCAAGCAGCACATGCAGTGCAGGAAAGTGGCGCGATGAGTGGCGCAATGAAAGGCCTAAGCACCATTAATTTTCCTTTGATCATTGGATGTTTTATCTTTTACTTTATTGGTGGATACCTTCTATACTCATCATTATTCGCAGCAGTGGGAAGTGCAGTAAATGAAGATCCGCAAGAC
>Ga0208106_1000567_pt1 | contig 12104 bp, 12 predicted proteins | sample CryBogCBE25Jul08_FD_184577 | JGI IMG/M metagenome (GOLD analysis project Ga0208106, IMG submission 184577) | Freshwater microbial communities from Crystal Bog, Wisconsin, USA - CBE25Jul08 (SPAdes) | ecosystem: Environmental > Aquatic > Freshwater > Lake | place: Crystal Bog, Wisconsin, USA...
ATTTATAATAATCTAATAATCAATTACTTAAGTTGCACTGAATTCCCTTTGGTGTTCAATAGGTGTTTCTACAACAATTTGGCTCGATTTGTACCAATTTTTCACAAAGAACTCTTCCAAATTTACGAAAAGTTTTGAAATTGATGCTAATTGCGTTCAATTGAAGTTATAATCTTGAAACCCGTTATTATTAGTTATTTTTATGATACATAGGAAATATAATTTAGTATGGCTAAGCAAGAAAAAAAACAAAGCATTGAGGCAACCCTTTGGGAATCTGCTAACAAATTAAGGGGAAGTGTTGAACCCGCTGAATATAAACACGTTGTACTAGGATTGATTTTCCTAAAATTCGCAAGCGATAAGTTTGAAGAGCATAGAAAATCTATGATAAATAATGGGCAGGAGAAGTACATTGAAATGCCTGAATTCTACAACCAGAGTAATATTTTCTTCTTAGATGAAATAAGCCGCTGGAGTTATATTATTAAAAACTCCAAGCAGAATGATATTGCTTTAAAGATTGATACGGCATTACATAATATTGAAAAAAATAATAAAGCCCTTAAAGGCGCATTGCCCGATAACTACTTTTCAAGGTTAGGATTGGATATTACCAAACTGTCTTCACTTCTTGATACTATCAATGAGATTGATACAATTAAGGATAAGGCAAATGATATTGTAGGAAGGGTCTATGAATATTTTCTTTCGAAATTTGCTTTAGCCGAAGGAAAAGGTAAAGGAGAATTCTATACCCCCAAAAGCATTGTTAATCTAATTGCCGAGATGATTGAGCCATATAAAGGCATCATCTATGATCCTGCCTGTGGTTCTGGAGGTATGTTTGTACAGTCTATTAAGTTTATTGAAAACCACCATGGAAACAAAAAAGAAATTTCTATATACGGGCAGGAATATACCAATACCACCTATAAGTTAGCTAAGATGAACCTTGCTATAAGAGGGATTAGTGGCAATTTAGGTGAAAAAGCGGCTGATACTTTTGTTGATGACCAACACAAAGACTTGAAAGCCGATTACATAATGGCAAACCCTCCTTTTAACCAAAAAGATTGGCGTGCCGAAAATGAATTGAAGGATGATCCACGATGGCGTGGTTATGATGTGCCTCCAAAGAGCAATGCAAATTATGCTTGGATACTAAATATGGTTAGTAAGCTGAGTGACAATGGTGTGGCTGGTTTTATCTTGGCTAATGGTGCACTTAGTGGAGGTGGCGAAGAATATAAAATCCGCAGAACCTTAATAGAAAATAATTTGGTTGAAGCCATATTAGTATTGCCACGCAATTTGTTTTATACAACCGATATTAGTGTAACGCTGTGGATATTGAATAAAAATAAAAAAGCAAGAAGTAAAAGTATAGGTGAACAAAATCGTAATTATCGCGAACGAGAAAAAGAAATTCTTTTTATGGATTTGCGACAGTTGGGCGAACCCTTTGAGAAAAAATTTACACAGTTTTCTGATTCTGATATTAAAAAAGTAACAAGTACTTACCACCAATGGCAATGTGAAGAAATTGAAGCTATACCAGAATTCTGTTACGCAGCCAAGTTTGATGAAATAGTCAAAAAAGATTTTTCTCTTGTACCAAGCAAATACATCGAGTTTATAAACCGAGATGAGAATATTGATTTTGATGAAAAAATGCAAACTCTTCAAAACGAATTTGCTGCTTTGTTAAAAGCCGAAAGCCAAAGTAAAAATGATTTACTAACCGTATTTAAAGAGTTGGGTTATGAAATCAAATTATAGGTTTATTGGAGATTACATACAAAAGGTTGAACATAGAAACCGAGATTTAAAAATTACTCGGCTATTGGGGTTGAGCATGACCAAAGAGTTTAGAGAAACAACTTCCAATATAGTCGGAACTGACATGTCAGTGTATAGAGTGATGAGTAAGTATCAATTTGCTTGTGATTTCATGTCACCTATTCGAGTCAATAAACTACCTGTTGTTTTAAAATTGGATGACGAACCTAATTTAGTTTCACCTGCATATCCAGTGTTTGAAATAAAAGATAGAAATGAGCTTGACCCTGAATATCTTATGATGTGGTTTCGTAGAACGGAGTTTGATAGGTATGCTGCCTTTAAATGCGATGCAGCAATAAGAGGTGGTTACGAATGGAAAGATTTGTGCGAAACTCAAATTCCAATTCCCTCCATTACCAAACAAATTGAAATTGTAAAAGAATATAATGTTATCCAAAACCGCATAGCCATCAACCATCAACTGATACACAAGCTGGAAGAAGCTGCACAGACTATTTATAAGCAATGGTTTGTGGATTTTGAATTTCCAGACAAAAATGGTAGGCCATATAAAAGTAGTGGCGGAGAGATGGTTTTTAATGAAGAGTTACAAAAAGAAATTCCGTTAGGATGGGTAAATGGATTTTTAAGTATGATTTCCAAAAAAATATATAGTGGCGGTACCCCTTCAACAGAAGTAGTTGAATATTGGAATGGTGAATTTTCATGGTTTTCTTCAGGGGAAACAGGAAAAAAATATATTCATAATACTGAAAGAACAATTACTAAGGAGGGAATTAAGCATTCAACAACTAAAAGAGTTAAAAAACTATCTACTGTTATTGCTACAGCAGGACAGGGTAAAACTCGAGGTCAATCAGCATTGCTTTTCAATGAAGTTTATATAAATCAATCTGTCATTGCCATAGAACCATTGAAAGTTGAATATTCTTTTTTTATTTTTTTAGATATAAATTCTAGATATGATGAATTAAGAAATGACTCCGATTCACAGAGTATTAGAGGCAGCATTAATACTAATGATATAAAGGGCTTGAAGGTAGTTGTTCCAATAGAAGATGTTTTGGTTAGTTTTTATGAAACAGTATCATCATTTTTTGAAATTATAAATAATAAAACGCTTCAAAACCAAAAATTATCAGAATTAAAAGATTTACTTCTTTCCAAACTAGCCACCTTAGATAACTAAACTTATGAAATTCACTGAAGAAAAATTAGAAAAGGCTTTTATTGAATTGTTGGAAAATGAACATTTCGAACATCATTTAGGCAATACTTTAATACGTTCAGTGGATGATGTTATTATAGAAGAAGATTTATTGGATTTTCTGTGCTCAAAATATAAAAATAAACAACTTACACTTACTGAAGCAAAATCAATAGTACTTCAATTAAAAACACTACCAAGTAGTGATTTATACGAAAGCAATAAAACAATTTTACGCTGGCTTAGCGATGGCTTTATTTTAAAACGAGAAAACCGTGAACAAAAAGACATACATATTGAACTTATAGATTACAATGACTTAGAAGCACAATTAGCAGCAGACGATTTAGATTTTATTTCTGCTGAGCCTATAGAACAGTATCCTCCAAATTATAATATTTACAAATTTGTAACTCAACTAGAAATTGTTGGTGCTGAAAAACGCATACCTGATGGAATATTATATATTAATGGTTTGCCACTTGTTGTTTTTGAGTTTAAAAGCGCCATTAGGGAAGATGCTACCGTTTTTGATGCATTCAATCAATTGACCATTCGTTATCGGAGAGATATTCCTGAACTTTTTAAATACAATGCTTTTTGTGTTATTAGCGATGGTATTAATAACAAAGCGGGTTCGTTTTTTGCTCCATATGACTTTTATTATGCATGGCGAAGAGTTGCAGGATTAGCAAAAGAGGTTGATGGTTTTGATAGTATGTTTACATTGGTTCAAGGGATGCTAAACCAAAATAGGTTACGAGATATCATCCGCAACTTTATTTATATACCTGACTCATCAAAAAAGAACGAAAAAATTGTTTGTAGATATCCACAATACTATGCTGCCAAATGCTTGTTTGAAAATATTAAATTGGCACAAAAACCAATAGGTAATGGGAAGGGTGGAACCTATTTTGGCGCTACTGGTTGCGGTAAAAGCTTTACAATGTTATACTTGACTAGGTTGCTTATGAAAAGTGAGCAATTTGCAAGCCCTACCATTGTGATGATTACAGATAGAACAGATTTAGACGATCAGTTGTCTGCTCAATTTACTAATGCAAAAAGGTTTATTGGAGACAATACAGTAGTAAGTGTTGAAAGTCGAGCAAATTTACGAGAACTGATACAAGGTAGGCAAAGTGGTGGGGTGTTCTTAACTACGATTCATAAATTTACGGAGGATACACAATTACTAACCGACAGAGCAAATGTCATTTGCATTTCAGATGAAGCTCACCGTAGTCAAGTAAACCTTGACCAAAAAATAAAAGTTACCGACAAAGGCGTTACTAAGTCCTATGGATTCGCAAAATATTTGCACGACTCTTTACCCAACGCAACATTTGTTGGATTTACTGGAACACCTATTGATGCTACTCTTGATGTTTTTGGTAAAGTAGTTGATGCCTATACTATGACAGAATCGGTGAAAGATGAAATTACTGTACGCATTGTTTATGAAGGGAGAGCTGCCAAGATAGCCTTGAATAATGGCGAATTAGAAAAAATTGAAAGATATTACGAGGAAGCTGCTGAGGCTGGAGCCAATGAATATCAAATAGAACAAAGCAAGGATGAATCGGCAAAGATGAATGCTATTTTAGGAGATCCAAAGCGCCTTCTAGATTTAGCAGAAGATTTTGTAACCCATTACGAAAATCGAATTTCAGAGGGAGCAACAGTAAAGGGCAAAGCAATGTTTGTATGCAGCAGCAGAGAAATTGCTTATGAGTTATATAAGAATGTCATTGCTCTTCGTCCTGAATGGAACGAAATTAAAGTAGCTGCTGATTATGAGGAACTAAGTGAAGATGAGCAAAAGAAAATTAAACCAATGGAAAGAATCAAAATGATAATGACCAGAGGTAAAGATGATGATGAAACGATGTACAATTTGTTAGGCACTTCAGATTATCGAAAAACATTGGACACTGAGTTCAAAAATGTAAAATCCAATTTCAAAATTGCAATTGTTGTTGATATGTGGCTTACTGGCTTTGACGTTCCTTTCCTTGACAGCATATACATTGATAAGCCAATACAACAACACAATTTAATTCAAACTATTTCAAGGGTAAATCGAAAGGTTGAAGGCAAAAATAAAGGTTTGGTAGTTGACTATATTGGAATTAAGAAACAAATGAATCTGGCTTTGGCCCATTATAATAAAGGTGATAAAGATAATTTTGAAGATATAGCTGAGTCTTTAATCATTGTTAGAAACCATTTAGACCTATTAGCTAAACTGTATCACACATTCGATAGTTCCAAGTATTTCAACGGCACAACCATTGAGCAATTAAATACGCTTAATATGGCTGCCGAATTTGCTCAGCAAACAAAAGAGTTTGAAAACCGTTTTATGGGCTTAGTAAAGCGGTTAAAGGCAGCTTATGATATTTGTGCAGGAAGCGAACAAATTGCTCAAGTTGAAAGAGATTATATCCATTTTTATTTAGCGGTACGTTCTATTGTGTTCAAGCTCACTAAAGGAAATGCTCCAGACACTGCACAAATGAACGCACGTGTTAGAGAAATGATTAAGGAGGCTTTGCAAAGTGATGGGGTACAGGAGATATTCAAACTAGGGGGTGAGGAAGAAACAGAACAAGACCTATTTGATGATGACTATTTAGATAAGATTAATAAAATAAAGCTACCCAACACTAAAATCAAATTACTGCAACAACTCCTTGCAAGGGTTATTGGTGAAATAAAGAAAGTAAATAGGGTTAAAGGAATTGACTTTTCAAAAAAGATGCAGGTACTAGTTGAGCGATACAACCAGCGTGATGAGAGTGATGTATTACGAAGTGAAGTTTATGAGGAAATGGCAGAGCATCTAACAAATTTAATTTGGGAAGTCCATAGAGAATTTTCAGCAGGTGATGCACTTGGAATAGATTTTGAAGAAAAAGCCTTTTATGATATACTTAAGGAGCTTTGTATTAAGTATGATTTCAAGTATCCTGAAGACAAAATGATAGAGCTGGCTAAATCGGTTAAGGAATTAGTTGAAAGTCAAGCCAAATTCCCAGATTGGAATAAGAGAGACGACATCAAATCTGCTTTAAAAGTTGGGTTGATTCTCTTGTTAGATGAATACGGTTACCCTCCAGTAGAACGAGATGAGGTTTATGTTGAAATATTTGAACAGGCTGAGAATTTTAAAAAGAATAATTAAGGAAAGTGCAAATGATGACAACTTCCGTCAACGATAAGAATAAAATTGAAATTGCGGCTACCCTTAAACGTTTAACTACTTTGAGTAGTTATTATTTTGACATCCGCTTGATAGACAATATTCATCATTATTATTATTATTCAATTGTATTAGAGTTACTTATTCATCTTAATGATCTAATGCAAAAACTTAAAAACGTAAACGAAGAGATAGAATTGAATGATGATATGCCTGCTACTTCAAGTTGTAGAAATATAACAGAATTAGTTAATTTTTTTAGGAATGTTGGCTGTCATAATACCAAAAAAGAACGTTATAATACAAAGGGGCACTTATTTAGTAATAATGTTTTTGCTGCCTATCCTCCCCATTTAGATGACATTACAATATTAACGGGAGATGAATATATACTTGTAAAAGGTCATATTCTTAAGGCATATGAAATCATTTTATTACGATTCTCAAATCATCCATTATTGATTGAAATAGAGGATTATAAATGGGCGGTTTTGTATGCAAAGGCACAAGGTATTAATATTAATTAATTTCATTTATTTCTGCTGTCGCTAATGGGCCAAGGAATAACAATACCCAATCGCTCCAATTTTTGGGCGATAGCGTTCAGCTTAAGTAATACAAAACAATAAGAAAAATAAAAAATATAAAAAATATGAGCTGTTATATTTGCGGACAACCCGCCACCTCACAAGAACACGCACCTGCGCGATGCTTTTTTCCAAAAGGAGAAATAAAGGGAATATTAACTAAGGTTGACTCTTGTGCTGAACATAATGAAGACACTTCCAAAGATGACGAATATGTAAGGAATATTATTGCTATGACAATTGGTAACAACGAAGTAGCACTTTCTCATTTCCTTGAGAGTTGTTTAAGATCATTTTTAAGAAGTCCTAAACTTTTATCTGCTACGACCAAGGTAAGAAAACGTGTTTATTACAAGGAAAAAGAAAATGAAGATATTAAACCAACCTACGCATTTCAGATTGATAGAGAAAGAATTGACTTGGTTATGCGAAAAATTGCATATGCAACTTATTTCAAAAAATATGGAAATACTTGGAACAGAGAATTAGCAATTGGTACTGAATTTCTACGACATGAAAGAATGGATGCAGATGATTTTGGTGTTCTAATTCAAAGTGCAAAAAAAGTATTAGATACTCCAATATTTGAAGGGACAAACCCAGAAATTTTCAAATTCTCGTTCCTTCAAACGGAATCCGAAGACACTAACGACCAAATTTTAGTAATGCAATTTTATGAAGGTTTTGAAGTCTGGGTTTTTGCACAGGCTGACACTACTGGACCTCAATTATAAAATCCTATGGACGATTATCAATCAAATGTTGAGAGATTAAAAAACTTAATGACAAGTGCAGCTACTGACTTGGTAATTGATGAACAACACGAAAATGAATACAAGCAACTGAGACAATTACTTCTTCGACAAGAAAGATTTAAATCCTTAGCTCCAAAATTTGTAACGACTTGTGGTACTCTCAAAGAGTTTAAAAGAGAAATGCAAGGTCTTGAACAACAATATGCTGGAAGACGAACACATATCAAAAATGCTTTTTATCCACTTGTCAACTCTTTATATGGAACTGAAATAATGGTTGACGCAATTGCGGATATTGTTCAGCAAGTTGATTATGGGCGACTAAACCTTTTACCTCAAGACATTCAAGATAAAGGGCGTGAAATGTCTGAAGTGTATTTATACTTGTACTGCATTGAAAACTCTTTTAGAATATTCGTTGGAGAGATAATGAAAACAGAAACGGTTACTGTACCTACAAAAGTTCAAGACACAATTAACAGAATGAAAGAAAGCGAAAAAGAAAGCAAATACCTTCGTGTTCGTGGAGACAATGATTTGTTCTATTGCGACTTTATTCAACTCGGAAGAATAATAATTGCAAACTGGAATATTTTCGGAAAATATTTCCCGAACAAGAATGAACATTGGTTGAATGTAATGATTGACGAACTTTATAAGATTAGGTGCTTAGTGGCTCATAACAGTTTTGTGGGAGACCACGAAAGACAAAGCCTCAAAGTATACTACAAAAACATAACATCACAACTAAAGCTATAACGACATAAGGTTGAAACGATATCAGCATCTACCACAAAAGTGGTGGTTCAGTGCTCCTAAGATACATTTTTGGTAAAAATTGCCACATTCGTCAAATAGAACACTTTTCTATAAGTTGTTATCTTTCGGGTTTTACTTTATAGTCTTTTGAGTATGTTTCTTACTAATTATTTGCCTATATAATGGTGCTTCTTTAATATCGTAAGTTTATTTTCTAGTCTTAGTGTAAAAGGATTTAAATAGAAAAAATTTTTAATTAGTGCTAAACAAATAAACGTCCGATTGTTTGGTAGTAGAAAAACAGGGGAGGTTAGCGCTTAAAATAAGCGGTCTAATTATTTGGGGGACGATTATTTAAATAGTTGTTAATAGAATTAAATGTTCCTTTCCCTTCATCAAATATTTTTCTTTTCTTGGCTTCTCGTAAGATATATCCACTCTTGGGTCTTGGTTTGCTATCCTTAACTCCAACAGGTCTTCCAAGTTGAGTGCCTTGTTGTTTTGTTCTTGAAAGACCTTCTTTTGTTCTATCAGAAATCAATGACCTTTCAAACTCTGCAAAAGCTGCTAATATTTGAAAATGTAAGCGACCTGAAGAAGTGCTGAAATCTAAATTATCTGATATTGAAACAAACCGAACCCCTTTATCAATAAGCTCTTGAATTTCTAAAATTAACTCGCGAGAGGAGCGTGCCCATCTATCTAGTTTATACACAATAACCTCTTTGTAATCACCTCTCCTTAATTGGTGGAGCAATTCCTGCTTTACTGGTCTTGTTTTTCTTGTGGATTCAATTTCGTCAAACAAATCATATTTTAGTTTGTGATCTATACCATATTGCAAAAGCCTCACTTTTTGATTTTCCGTTGTTTGTTTACTGGTTGAAACGCGACAATATAAAGCTGACTTATCAGATGATTTTTGATTAATGTTTGATAGCATGATTTAAAGATTTAAAGTTTAAGATTGCATCGGTTAACAATTTTGAAGCCTTACCTAGAATCCAAACTCCAATGATAGTAGCACCACCATAAACAAAATATTTTATCCATTGATGTTCATTCATTGCATCAATTATATCTTCTGTTTCGATTTTATTTAGTCTCATTTTTTTTATTTAAAATTTGCCAATAGAATAAAGCTCCACCAACCAGTAATACAGATGCTATTACAATTATGGTTAATCCAGAACTATTAGATTTATTACCTGTTGGGATTGAGCTACCAAAAGGAAATTGTGTTTGTTTTAATTCTATCATTGGTTTGAAGTTTGAAATGAGTTAACTAAAACCGTAAATACATCGCCAATATTGCTAATAGTAATGTTAACCTTATTGCCGTCAGAATCTAAGTAAGAGGCACTTTGATTTTCTAAATCGTTGAATAACTTATGCAACCGAGGAGATTCATAGAACTCAATCTGTTTTCGCAGCAGTTCATTTTTTTTGGTTAACCTACTAATTTCTTGTCGAGCTTTCATTTCAACTAATGCATCTGCTCTGTCGATAAGCGATTCAGTGTAGCTTGATAATGTTAACCCAATTTGTTCCGCTTTTTCAGCAAGCCTTATTTTCAATTGAGGGTCGCATTTAAAACCAAGAGTTACTTTTGAAGTTTTACCTTCTAAAGCATAGAGGTTTAGACCCTTAGGATTATAATATTCATTTTCGTTAACCATATCCCGAAACTACATTAACCTGCTTAAGCTTATGATTCTTGATAATAGTTAATGATTAAAAAAGTTTACTAGTGAACGAATATCAAATGTGTTAAGGTTCACCTAGGCCATTGTATATTATTTCTATTTGCTTAGGGGTTAACGTACGTTGATTTGGGAATAGTTTCAATTCAGGAATATTGCTTAACCATTTAATGAAAGTATTATAAGAAACTTTATATTTTTTGGAAAGCTCCTTCTTGGTTAATGGCTTGTACATAATTATTTGTTTTGCTGAATAATATTTTTTAAAAAGATTAACCTGTCGAGAAATGGCAAAAAGTATCGGTTGCCATCATAGTTTCTTAACACTGAAATATGGCTTTTGATAAATTGCATTAAATTACAAATGACGGTGTATTGATTAACCCTAATTGGTTGATGATATGAACTAGTAGAAAAAAATAATTCCAGCTCGTCGACAATTCCTTTCCATGTTTCTCCTTGTTTAGATTCTAGTTTATTTATGCTGGTTGCAGTTTTTAGATTAACCCTAAGGCTTTGTTCAATATTCTTGTTTTCTTTTATTGTAGCTAAAGGGATTCTATTATTAAAATCTTGCAAATTAAATTTGATTAAATAGTCTGCAATATCCAAGCCATTAACCCTGTCCTCTTTACTTGCTTTTTTTTCAAGTAAATCTGATACTTGGATGTTAAAAAGTTGTTTAAGTTCTTTGGCTCTATTTGACCAATCCTTATAGGCGTTAACGTCAGGAAATAGTACAACTTCTCGCCCCATTAATATGCGACATCTGTCGACTTTTAAATTATTTATCCCTCCAACTGCTAACCAAATAAATTTTGGTAAATAACAACTTGCTATTATAGCCGTTTTTTCACTTTCTACAATGGCTACTGGTTTTGTTTTATCAACTAGTAAATGTTCACCAAAAAAACATTGACTCAACTCAAATTCTGGCTGTATGAGGGCTTTATGTACCCAATAAACAGGCAATGCAAGGTTCTTTACCCTTTTTCCAGTGTTGGGGTTGTAAAGCATTATTTTGCCCGTTCTTACTTTTCCGTGTGTGTCTATTTGCCAAAATACCGTTGCCCCGTTCCAATGTTTTGAGGTGGCAATAAAATAACGGCTTACCAGTTGGCTGGCAACCTCAACCCCGAACAGGTTAATAAGGAACTGTACAAAGTGGTTTGTTTCGTGTGCTTTCAAACTGGCTTTAAATACATCAACAGGAATAAATGAAACGGGCTTTGTTTGAGGTTTAATAGATCGGGGCTTGTATGCTTTAGTTTTCTCATAAGAAATATTGTTATCCTGAAAATATTGTTTCGGGGGGTAATGGAACCCGCATTTACTTTCACGGTTGCACCTACCAACGCTGGGGTGTATGTGTTCCCCTGTTTCCTTATCAATGTAAAGCGAAAAGGTTTTATCCTTTTGCTGGCAACTAGGGCAACGGTTTCGGGTATTCATTCCCTTGTATGGTTCTAATATGTATTTATGTGCTATTTTCATTTCTTAAATTCTTTTTTGCAATTTGCACTTGTTGCATTTGTTGCAAAATCTGCATTTAGTTAGTGCCATTAGTGCCATAAATGCAAAGTGCATTTCATTAAATACGCTTTTCATATTCGCCCCTGCTTATTCGTGTAAACAATTCCTTTTCATTCAGAAAGTAATTAAAGGTTCGTTTAGCAACCCCCAACCCTTCTGCTATCTGTAAGCCTTTTTCAGTTGTAAAGCTGTCGGGTAACGCTTTGTAAAGGTTTTGTTTATCGACTGGGTGTTTATCCAACGGGCTGGCATTTGACAAAATTGAATTGACCTTTACAGCTGAATTTTTGAAATACTCAACCAGCTTAATTGCTCCCTGTACCGATTCAATGCTTACCGCCTTTTTGTTGCTTTCATTACAGGCATACCGAATCATTTCAAGTATTAAAGCCAACCGCAAAACATACATATCCATTTTACTGAAAATACCGCTTAAGGCTTCATTTTCGGCTTCATTACATTGGTCTGTGTTTACTTTCTGCCATTCAAACAATACCTTTTTGGCTTCGGGTGTGAACATCAATACTTCGGGGCTGGGGGTCAGGG
>Ga0208106_1000570_pt1 | contig 12089 bp, 31 predicted proteins | sample CryBogCBE25Jul08_FD_184577 | JGI IMG/M metagenome (GOLD analysis project Ga0208106, IMG submission 184577) | Freshwater microbial communities from Crystal Bog, Wisconsin, USA - CBE25Jul08 (SPAdes) | ecosystem: Environmental > Aquatic > Freshwater > Lake | place: Crystal Bog, Wisconsin, USA...
GATTAGAAGCTTATATCCAAAGTAAAAACCCAGCTACTGTGGCAGATGTAGATCGTTTAAGCCGTGAATATCAACAAAAATTTGTATAGGAAAAATCAGTATGAAAAAGATTAAACAATTTTTAGACGGAGTTATCGAAGCTATCATAGAAGCTCGTAAAGCTCGTGCTGCACAACTAGTGAGTAGCCTAAATAACGGAAGATAATTATGAAGACCATATCAAGACTTGAAAAAGAATATGGGCAAACATTTGCCATTATAGCTATTATAGCTATTGTAACATATTTGGTAATAGTACAATGAGTAACTGGTGGCCCGTATCAGACGAGGAATGGGAACGTCTAAATTATCCCGAAAAGTTCAAATCTAAATGAAGTATCTAATACAGGGGTTAACAAGTTCTGGCTCGATATTTCGTCCAAGTGATTGGGCAGAGAGGCTATGTTCAGCATTAGCACAATATCGTACCGTTGGAAAATTACATAGTGTCAATGAGGCTCACAACCATAAAATGCAAGGATACAGTAATTGTATTTTTCCTATAGTAGTCAATAATGTTAAATCTGTAGTTGTAGATGATAAATTAAAAGACGTAGAACCGTTGGCATTTGAATTTGCTATGAATTTTGCCCAAGATAACAATCTTACTGTATTAGAAAATTACAGTGAAATAGTAATGGATATCAAACAAGTTGTTTAACTAACACTAAGTAATAGATGCAGGAAATAATCTATCTACTGGTTGTTACACATATTACTATAATTTGTGTTACTTTATTTTTACATCGCGGACAAGCACATCGAGGCATAATATTCAATCCATTGTTAGAACATTTTTTCCGTTTTTGGCTTTGGCTTACTACAGGAATGATTACTAAACAATGGGTGGCAGTTCATAGATGTCATCACAGATATAGTGATCGTTATAAAGATCCTCATTCACCTCACGTAGATGGTATTTGGCGTGTATTTTTTAGTGGTGCCATGTTATATAGTAAAGCGGTAAAAGATAAAGATATGGTAGAATTTTACGGGCGTGGTACCCCGGATGATTGGGTTGAAAATAATATATATTCCAAACATAGTCGCTTAGGCATATTATTAATGTTGATTATTGATGTTGCTATATTTGGTATATATGGATTTTTAATTTGGGGAATACAAATGATTTGGATTCCTTTCTGGGCAGCCGGAGTAATAAACGGTCTTGCTCATTGGTGCGGGTATCGCAACGGAGAAACCAAAGATTGTAGTCATAACTTAATACCTTTTGGAATTATCGTCGGGGGTGAAGAATTACATAATAATCATCATTTGAGTCCAGGGAATCCAAAATTAAGTCGTCGATGGTTTGAATTTGATATTGGGTGGGTATATATCAAAATATTTGAAAAAATTAATTTACTTAAAATTAATAAAAATTTTGGATAAGTTGATAGTAAAATTATGTTGCGTAGCAATATAATTCTTGTTATAATACATAAATATAGTAGAGATCAGTAAGTGCTGAATAGGTCGGGCTTACAATAAACTCGCTTAACATTAGGAGAAATAAAATGGAATTTACCAAAGAAATTGAAAAGTTTTTTGACGCGGAAAAAGTAATTGATACAGCAGAAAAAAATACATTATCTGCGCTATCATATGTGCAACCAGAAATTGTACGTGACACATTGACAACTTTGTCAAAAGCTAACGCTAATTTTGCTCGTGCCAATTTATCTGCAATTAAATCAGTACAGTCATTTGCTCAAAGTTCATTTGAGGACTTTACCAAAAAAACTCAAAAATCTGTTAAGTAAACAACACAGATGACAAGTATTAAAACCGGCTTTTGCCGGTTTTTTAATATTTGACAAATTTAAATTCATAAGTAATAGGATATATTTGAAATAAACAGTATAATCTGTTCATAACTAAACAAAATCATGACCAATATACAAAATCAAGATGATGCTAACAAAGATCCTACACAGCTACTTCAAGAGGCTGGTATCTATGTTTTTATGGATGAAGTTAATGAAGAAACCATTAAACCTATTGTTGAATGGATATTAATTGAAAATCATGTAAGACGTAAAAAGAAAAAAGAATTACTACTTATGATTTGCTCAGAAGGAGGAGCAGTTGATAATGCGTTTGCGTTAATTGATGTCATAAAATCTTCAACCATACCTATTAAAACCGTAGGATTAGGTTCTATTGCTAGTTCTGGATTATTAATATTTTTAGCAGGGCATAAAGGAAGACGAGTGTTGACTCCAAATACTTCAATTCTCAGTCACCAATATTCTTGGGGAGTAGATGGCAAAGCACATGAGCTTTTTGCTATGACTAAAGAATTCAATTTAATACAACACCGTATGATAGAACACTACAAAGAATGTACAGGATTATCAGAAGACATAATACGTAATAAATTGCTTCCTGCTAGCGATGTTTGGTTAAGTGCTCAAGAGGCATTGGATTTAAATATATGTGATTATATTTCGGATCTTAAAAAATGAAAATAATTGAACAATCATTTCCTTTTTTAGTATCTACGGTCGAAAACCATTCTTTTCATAAAGATCAAATATTAAAAGCAATATCTGAAATGAATATGAATAATCAAATTAGTGTCGGCGCAACCCAAATAAACTATGCTACTACTACTGATTGGAATTTACCAAAGAACGTTCATCGACCTTATGTAGCCCATGTGGAAAAAATATTTAATGACCATATTCAAGAAGTATGTAAAATCTTTGAATTTGATAAAATGTTATCTGTCAACGGATTATGGTTCCAACAATATGGGTATTTAAATCATCATTCATGGCATACGCATCCTTCTACTTTATTTGCCAATATATATTATGTTGAATTGCCAGAGAATTCAAGTAAAACTTTGTTTAAAATAATGGATAGGGAATTTACTGTTGATGTTAAAGAAGGTGATATATTAACCTTCCCTAGTTGTATTCTTCATCAATCAGCTCCTAATCCATCTACTGAAAGAAAAACAATTATTGGATTTAATTTAAATTTGGTTTATTGAAATTTAAATTGTTATTGTTTGAATATCTTTTTTGAAATTTACGACCGTATAATTTAATATTATCTTCTGGTTGTAAAGGATCGTTAGATGGAATTATTCCATGATCCGTTTGTAGTTCAAATTCTTCGGTATTGGATCCAGCACCAACTTTTTCTAAAATATTGAGTAAGTCACGCATTGATTTAATTTCTATAATATGTTATAATTGTATTTATTATTATAAAGGAACATTATGCCCAGTTTAATTCCAATGGTTGTTGAACAAACATCTAAAGGCGAACGTAGTTATGACATATACAGTCGATTACTCCGCGACCGTATTATTATGCTAGATACTGAAGTTAACGAGCATACTGCTAGTTTGGTAGTTGCTCAACTATTATTTTTAGAAGCAGAAGATCCTGATAAAGATGTAATAATGTATATTAATAGTCCTGGTGGTATGGTAACTGCCGGAATGAGTATGTATGATACTATGCAATTTATTAAACCTGATGTAAGTACAGTGGTGATGGGCGAAGCTTGTAGCATGGGCTCACTATTAGCCCAAGCTGGCGCTCCAGGAAAGCGATTAATTTTACCAAACGCAAGACATATGATTCATCAACCATCGGGCGGAGCTCGCGGGCAGGCAACTGACATGCTAATTCAAGTTGAAGAAATTTTAGCTATGAAGAAAAATTTAACTGAAATTTATGTAAAGCATAATTCGGCCGGAAAATCGTTTAATGAGCTAACAGCAGATATGGAACGCGATAATTTTATGAACGCTCAAGAAGCTGTAGCATACGGACTTGCTGATAAAATTATTACTTCAAGAGAATGATATGGCCACACGTAAACAAAAAGAAGAACTCTTTGCTACACTAAAATTTACGCCACGAACATATCGCATTGATATATCAGGATATGGCGGAGAAATTGTACTAGGTACCGTTGATAATAAAACATTTGAATATTTTAAAAAACACAATATAGACGTAGAAGAATACATCGGCGATTGGGACAACGAATTAGACATACCCGATGAATATAATTTTGCTCCTGGGGGCGGGTGGTATGAATGTAGTGATATAGCCCACGAGAGCGGAGCAGAGATGGATGGAGCGAGTATTGTTACTGTATATGATGAAAACGATGAAGAAATTTGGGTTTCGAATTTAGATATTAATAATTTAAATAATATTGGTTGTCAAGTAGAAGAAGATCGTGAAGTTTATGTAAGTGAACAACCAGTCGGATCTATAGTTTTTACTGGGCAGTCGTGCGAAAAAGGCACGTTCTTTAATGGCGAATTTGCAATAAGATCGCCGTTTGATCCAAAAAAATTAAAATTTAGTTATAGTAATATAGATGGTTGGAAATTGACTTCAACCATTAAATACGACAATGAGAGTATTGATAATACCGATTACAGCACTTCGGGAAAATCATGTACTTATTCTTTGACTTTAATTGAAGAGGATGGGGTCGCAGTTTACGAAAATACAGATGAAGATGATGGTATGTGCGGATCAAATTATTACCCTACAGATTTAGAACTATCACCAGAATTTCCAAGTAGTATTAAGCCTGTATATAATGGATGGTATCGATGCTCATGGAGTGATAAGTATTCTACTAGTTGTGGACAATTATATTGGGACCACGATCATTGGATTACTTTTCGATATAAAAAACCAATTGAAGTAGATAACGTAGACAGTTGGCAAGGTTTAAATTGGGATACTTTTAAGGAGAAAACATGACAAAATTTATATCAGGATTTATTTTAGGTATTGTAATTTGTACTGTGGGATTCAGCGGCATTGCTAAAATGTTTGATAACGGTGTATTAAAGGTACAGGAAGTTGCCAAAGACGCCGCAAAATAATTTTAATTATAAAGTTAGAATAATTAATCGCGACTGGCCAGAGTTACTAGGGTGGTTGATTGATTACATAGGGCCGTTGCTACATTGTTCACCAATTATATTTTGGCACGGCAAAGGATGGCATATGAATACTGGATCTAATCACAACGCAGATGATATCGAATATTATGTAGATGTATCTTTTACAAATAAAGATGATGCTATTTGGTTCGCATTAAGATGGAAATGAATACACCTATTGACCTATCAGCTTTAATTAAAATCGTAAATAATAGATACCATTCTATGAAAACAAAAATTATTTGGCATAAACTGCCGGGTTACAAGTTAAAAGCCACTTGGACACCAGGACCGCGAGGATTTGAAGTAGGACTTAAAGAAGCAGACATGGATCCTATACATGACTGGTCTAAGAAACAAGATTGTGGAGTGAGAGTCAGTTTTGATATGTGGAAATTTCGATCTCCGGAAGAAATGACTATGTTTTTATTAAGATGGGCATGATGTTCGTTCATACGTACGACTTAAAGGCAGATTTAGATGACACTGGTGAAGGTCCGTGGAATGTTGTGGCCTTTAATCTTCCAAAAAACTATAATGAGATTCAAAAATGGTGGCATACAGTATTTGGATCTCCTAGCTTCAATCACTTCATACATCAAACAAGATGGGAAGATGACATTATCTATGGTAAAGTATATTTTAGTCGCAAAGAAGACCTTGAGTGGTTTATGTTGAAGTGGGTGTGAATGGTATGATTAAAAAAATAATTTTATTATCAATAATACTATTGAATATGTATGCTCAAGCTCAAACTGGTAGCTTTGCTTTATATGATTACACTAATCAACAATTTAAATCAGCATATAACATTCATGAAGTAAGGCCTATTGCCAGTATAACTAAACTATTTACTGCCATAACAATATTGAGAAGTGGGGTTGAGTTAGACGAAAAAGTTAAAGTTAACGGCAGTAGTAAAGGGCATTTTCCAAACGGTATATTAGTAAGCAGAAGAGATTTAATGCGTGCCATGCTGGTAAGTTCAGACAACCGTGCGGCAGAAACATTAGCTAGAACTTATCCTAATGGATTTTCAAAATTCATTTATGATGTTAACGAATATGTACAATCTCATGGATTAATACATACACATCTAGATGACAGCACCGGATTATCTTTTAATAATGTCAGTAGTGCCGAAGACTTATTAAAATTTTTAGAAACAATAAGCGAAAATGAAATCATCCGTGATATGGCTGATATGCGAACAGCTGATATTAACATAACAAAAGGTCGTAAAATAATTAAAATTCATTTATACAATACTAATCCTAGTATTTTTAAATTTGATAATATTTTAATATCTAAAACAGGATTTACTAATCCTGCTGGCAGATGTGTTATTATGTTAGTTGAAAAAGATAAAAAAAATTATGGTATTATTATACTAGGTCAAAAAACAATTAAAGCGCGAAGTCAGATAGCCACCGAGTTAATTACATCTACTGATTAAATTTTAATTGACCCAATTGTTTTATGAAGTTACACTAACATTATGAATATTAAAAAAACAAAATATATAGTAGTTGGAGCAGGAACAGCAGGTATTATAGCCGCTACATATCTTGCTACTGTATGGGAAAATGAGGCCGAAGTAGTTTTAGTTTACGATAAAAATAAACCAATTATCGGAGTCGGCGAAAGTCTCACTCCAAATTTTCTTGAATATCTAGAAGATATCGGAATTACTGAAGAAGAGTTAATACAAAATGTAAATGCTACTCTTAAATTGTCTATGAGATTTGTTAATTGGACCGGAGACGGGTCTGATTTTTATCATACTTTTTTTCCTTATGGCAGGTTACTAGAACAAAAAAATACCGGAATGCTTGAACTAGCACGTGGCGAGTATGAGAAAATACCTTTATTTCAATTTTTAAATAAAGATAGAATTCCAAAAATAATTAAAAAAATTGGGCATTCAATGCATGTAGATGCTACGTTATTAAGCAAATATATCGAAAACAAATTTAAAGATAAAATTACTATAATTAACGGAAACGTAGAGCATGTTAACAAAGTAGGAGTAAATGTTGATTATGTTGTCTTAGAGGATGGACATAAAATATACGGTGATTATTTTATTGATGCTACCGGATTTCAGTCAGTTATATTTAAAAATTTAGATACTAAATGGATTGATAAATCTGACTGGTTGCCGTTAAACAGTTTCATACCCAGCCCAGTTGAAGTAGAGCATAAAGAAATTCCACCATATTCAATTGCCGAAGCCACTGATAATGGGTGGATCTTACAAGTCCCTCTGGGAAACAGATGGGGATCTGGTTACCTGTATTGTAGTGATTTTTTGTCAGATGAAACAGCTTTCAATAATTTTTCGTTATGGTCAAAGAAAAAATACGGAGTAGAGTTAACTGATAGTGGACGCAGATTGAGATTTAAAAGCGGATATTGGGATCAGCAGTGGGTGGGCAACTGTATTGCCGTTGGTCTATGTAGTGGTTTTGCTGAACCTCTTGAAGCAACAAATATTCATCATACTATTCGACAAGTGTCACGTTTTTGTTTAATAAACAATGGAACAACGTTTGACTTTGATCGAGTTATGTATAATAAAGAAATGAATGAATTTTACGAAAATATTTATCACTATATTCGATATTGTTACTGCGGAAATAGACAAGATTCTGAATTTTGGAAATACATGTACTACAATATACCCGAAGAGGTTAAGTATATCGCAGAAAAATTAGAAAACGATCCTTACGGTATAGATGATGGATATTTAAAACCAATGTTCAGTTTGCCAAATTTTGCAGTTATTGCCTATGGTCTAAAAAGATTTGGCGGTGATAGTGTAATAGAAATATTGAGAAAAAGAAGAAAATTAGACAAAGTACAAAAAGTACTAGATGAATTACAACAACAAAAATTTAATTATAATGATATTTCTTGGAGTCACAAAGATTATATTACGAATATCAAAAATAAAAAATCTTAGTTTTAAATAATAAATTTCGTTGTATTTTTACAACAAATACTATTGATTTTTAATTAGTCGCCAGTTATAATATAGACATATTTACAACACAATCAATATGCCAAAATTATATATATTAGTTGGGATCCCGGGTAGCGGCAAGAGCACATGGATTAAAAATCAAGAATGGGCTAAAGAATGTGTGTATGTAAGCACAGACTTGTTTGTAGAAGACCATGCTCGTAATGTTGGCAAAACTTATAGTGAAGTGTTCGACGAATACATGCCAACTGCCGTTAATATGATGGTAGCCCAGGTGGCAGAAGCAAGAGATGATGATAAAGATATTATTTGGGATCAAACTAGTACTACAGTTACAAGTCGTGTAAAGAAATTTCATATGTTACCTAATTACTATAAGATTGCCATAGTATTTAAAACCCCAGGGCCGACAGAATTAAAGCGCAGACTTAAGAGTCGTCCAGGCAAAGTTATTCCTCAAAGAGTAATAATTCAAATGATCGAATATTGGGAGGATCCTACTTTAGAAGAAGGATTTGATGAAATTTGGAGAACTTAATTATGAACAAACCAATTGATCGGCTGTTTGCTCGAGCCTTGGATCAAGCCGTGTCCGAAACTTGGACTACCTTAACCTCTGAACAATTAGCAAGACTCCGGGATAAATTCGCCGAGTTGCTGGTGTTAGAATGTGTCAATGCTGTGATGGATGGCACCAAAGAAGGTGATCATTACGCTATGAGAATTGAAAAACATTTTGATAATGGACCGGGCGGTATACTACATTTCGGAGTTGAAGAATGATACACATTAGAGATGAAGGCGGCCAAGTTCGCACAGGGTTTAACTTTTATCCATTAGCCAGCAATCAATTTGGATTTGTGTTTAAATTGTTTGACTCTGTGTTGTATATGCGTTATAATAAATTACAACGGGTATTCAAGATATATTGGAGTTGAAGAATGAGCAAATCTAAACATAAACCTTATCAGTGGATTGACGGCGAAACCGCAGATCGCATTACTAGTCTTAACTTAAAAGACTATCTTGCATATCTTAAGAAAGAGTTAAAACAGTGGAAAAAGAATCCCAAGACTGACAGCAATCCAGATGGCTATTGGCTACATCCCGAAGATGTAGCAACCAACATACGCACTATTGAGGCATTGGATTTAATTATCAGTCACTTTGTAGTGACAGAGGATGAATGATGAACGAACGAATCAAACAGTTAGCAACAGAAGTTGGCATTAGTGTTGAATACTTAAACAATACCAAACAGTGGCCATTGATAGAGGCATTAGCCGAGTTGATTGTCAAAGAATGTTGTAATATTGCTGATGAAGTAGAACAAGCAGACATGGATTCTTATGTGAGTAAATTTATTCGAGCACATTTTGGAGTTGAAGAATGAGTAAATATCAAACTGTTTATAAAGAAGTCGAAATCGATGTTGATTTAGCAGACTTTGATGATGAGGAAATTTTAGACGAAATGGAAATTCGTGGTCTTGGCCTTGTTGATAGATCAATTACTACAGAATTACTTGTTACTATTTATCATAAGCGTAGAAATGGTTTAGACTATCAATATGAATTAGATCAACTCATTTATGAAGGTTTAGGTAGAATTATATGAACGAACGAATCAATAAACTATTTGGACAGGCTATGGATCAATCTATACCAGAAACTTGGACTACACTGACCCATTCTCAGTTATCAATACTAAAGGACAAGTTCGCCGAGTTGATTGTCAAGGAATGTTGTACAATTGTTGATACTGCTGACCCATATAAAGCAAATGATTTAATTTTAAAAAGATTTGGATTAGTATGAGTGGTTGGAACACAATTCAAGAAGTTCGTCGAATTGAAGAACAAATAATTAAACTGGGTTTCAAATTCGGCAATCCTAAACATGCAGGGCACTGGAGTGATCCTGGATATCAAGACATGGTTAGTCTAATCCCAATTGACGATTCCTTGCCTGTTTACAATCGTGAAGCTGAAATCTTTACAGGCACACTGGCACAAGTTCGTACATGGTTGGCTGGTGTTCAATGGGCTCGAGACTACGATATGTTTATCAAGATTAGCGATGAAAAGAAACGTGCTGCCGCAGAACAAAAGGAACGCAATCGTCAATTGATGCAGACACTTAAAGAAGGCAAGCGAGCAGAAGGAACTAAAAAATGAGGACTACTTTTGAATGTCGGCTATATTTCTGGCACTATACTTCAATTTGATTAGTGTACCTAAACGAGACTATCAACACAATAATCCTTATATACAATTGGGCAAGAAAATGAATGAAAAACTTCCGGTAAGAACATTAGATAATCTAACAGATGAAGAAATCGAAGACTGTTTCGATGGTTCAAGTAATGTAAATTTAGTTCGATCTTTATTAAAAGATAATCTTGCCCTTGATGGTTGGGTATGGGGTATGGATTTCGGCCATGCGTTCGCTGAGGCTATAGAAAGTTTCATCGGTGCTGACGAAGGCACTACAGAATGGGATGAAGCATGGGACATTAATTGTGAGTGGGGAGAACGCATAGCAGATAATATTAATAATCTACTAGCAGGAAAAATAGATGATTGAGAAAAACAATTTAAGGATAACAAATGATTTATTTAAAAATTACCAATAACAAATTGACATTACCAGTAAATATAGCATCTAATTTAAATATAGTATACATCACTGACTTTGCTCCAAATACTCCGCCGGCTAACAATATCTTCCTAGCTTATCAAATAGCACAGGGATCACAGCCTGGTTCAGCTATTTTGATTAATACTCCATATTACTATCCATCCTCAACTGCTACTTTTGAGAGTGTGTTGAAACCACCGGTACAACCAGTATACGATGCTAATTATGCTATGTTAGTTGGTACTAATCCATTAGGAGCAATCCTCGGTTATAACGCTCCACTTCTTAATCCTATACATTCTTAAAGAATAAATTAATAAAATTATGACGGCCAGTGATTTAACAAAAGTAATGCTTGCCCACGCTATAAGGCTCCATCCTGATTTTACTCACGATCAATGTTTAGTATGGGCGTTGGCTATGTTGGCAGAAGTGGTATTAGAAAAAAATGAAATGGATAGCATAGTGTTTGAACGTCTTAGCGAACGAATTGATAAATTATATACTACACATCACGATCATTTTAAAGTTATAAAATAATATGTTATCAGACGAAGATGTTTACATTCCAAATTTGCGTAATTGGATAGATAATGCTTTAATTATTATATCATGTATTGTATGTTTATGGGAAATTTATGTTATAATACAATGTATAATTTAACATGAGTATAATTTAACATGAATATATTAATAAAAGAACTAGCTGATCAAGCCAAATTAAGTATACCTAATAGTACACTTAGTGTACCTGAATGGATTGAAGCTTACAATCAAAAGTTCGCCGAGTTGATTGTGCGGGAATGTATCGGATGTTGTGAACAAGTTATTAGTGATCCTGTCCCTAAATCAGTTGACACTTGGCTTAACGGTGGTTCTCAGTGTATTGACCAGATTAAGAAACATTTCGGAGTTGAAGAATGAACGAACGAATTAAACAACTTGCTGAACAGGCTGGAGGCAATCCAAACTATAAGGCTTTTCGCGGGTATTTCCTTCCTCCTCCACCGGACTATATTGACCCTGCTACGGTAAATTTGGAAAAGTTCGCCGAGTTGATTATCAAAGAAACACTACAAATTGCTAGAGTGGGTATGGAGTTTGGTCCAAGTATGGACGAAGCAGTTTACACTTATTTCGGGATTGAAGAATGAAAAAACTATTTTTACAAACACGAGTTGTGTATGACGCACACTTGAAAGAATATAACGTACAATATAAGAATTTTCTGTTTTGGAAATTTGCGGAATGTTATAAAGTGTCTGAGCATCTTCCTGATGAAAGAGCAAAAGAATTGGCAATTGAACGTGCCAAGAATATGTTAGATACCGTTGAAGTGTATCGTAGTCCTGGTCCATGTTATTATCCATAAGGATTAAAAGAATGAACAAACGAATTCAACAACTTTTAGAGCAGGCAACAATTATCGGTGAGCCAGGCTATCCCGACTCCAAATTTGAATATTTTGACAAAGAAAAGTTCGCCGAGTTG
>Ga0208106_1000574_pt1 | contig 11978 bp, 24 predicted proteins | sample CryBogCBE25Jul08_FD_184577 | JGI IMG/M metagenome (GOLD analysis project Ga0208106, IMG submission 184577) | Freshwater microbial communities from Crystal Bog, Wisconsin, USA - CBE25Jul08 (SPAdes) | ecosystem: Environmental > Aquatic > Freshwater > Lake | place: Crystal Bog, Wisconsin, USA...
TCATCTTTAAGACTTCTGTAGGTACGTTTAAAGATACCTGAGAAAATCTTCATTCCCTGCTCAGCCATCGTCCGAGTAGTTTCCGCAGCAGTATTCTGACCTGGGTTTTGCCCAGTAAGGATATCCACAGAACCCCCAATACGCTCGCCATAATTGATAAGTAAATTAAGCAAAGTATAAAGAACTTGAGAAGGTTCACGAACAGGGAGAGGAACAATACCTTTCCTGAGATCGTCACCAGTGGTATCGACATGTTTCCACTCCAGTGGGGCAAAGTTGTAGTTACCGCCTCTTAGTTTGATTCCTCGTGATAGGAATCCTCCAGCTGTGTTTGCCATTGTTCCGCAATCAATGAGCTGGTTAAGAATGGTATCAATACTTTGGTTAAGAGGTCCAAGTAGCACACCAAAACCGAGATCGTAAAATCCTCCATCGGGTGAAGGAATGAAAGGGAACTTAGTGAAGTAGGTTTCTGGTGTGATTGAAAGAATTGTTCCATCTTCTTTTCTTTCGATAGAAGTTGTAAAGTATCTAGCTACAATACGCAGAATTTGTTTGGTGTCGCGACGCATCCATACGATGTAGGGCTCGGCATAGCCGTCGCCATCAAAGTCGATGAAGGTGTGTTGCTCAAGAATCTCGTATGGGGTAGAGTCATCAATAGACTCTGGCATCGTCATACCCTGGGCTTTGTTCTGAGCTAACATCAAGCTAGACTCTGGAACAGATGCAGGCATAATCTCGTCCATCTTCACGAACAAGCCACGAGCCTCACGCTCATAGATATCGTTCTTAGAGAAGTACTGAACGTGTGTAATACGTGGGGACGTATCTAAATGTTTAGTCCAATAGTTTACGACAAAATCCTTAGCAAGGATGTTCTCGGAAACGTTGTGTTTGAGGATGGGGTCAAAGTAGGACTTCTTGAAAGCACAGCCAACAATAGGTTGAGAGATCAAGACGCGATCCATCTCAGATTCCCAGTTGGTGTCTTCTTCCAGGATCTGGTAAGACATGTGATTGCTTACGCGGTGGGCGCGAGCTTCTTTTTTACCTGTTGGATCGTCTCCGTACACTCGGCATTGCACCGGTGTCTCGCTGTTGATAAGCACAGGGTAGCTGCGAGCATGGAACTGCAATGCAGCAATAGTGATAAGTGGGAACTTAACGTTTGATGCACCAGGCCATGGGAACGACTTAGCTTCTGCAACCTGCAAAGCAAGCTTCATAGCATCTTCAGTGCGCTTCTCCCACGCTGAACGTGACTCTTTATCAGCTTCATAGCCTTTCCAGACATTGTAGCTAATTGTATTGATAGTATCCTGATCTAACACCTCAGCGATGTTAGGCAGTTCTACAATCTCATCAAGATTAAATTCAGTGTTTATTTTCATTAATAGCCTGTTGTAGCGTTTCGTCCAACTTGGTCATATCCAAATTCATGTAGGGCAAGCCTGTACTCTTCTTCTTCAATCTCGTTCTGAGTTGCTGCCACTTGCATTTGATTGAGCAGCAATCCGATATATGCCCAAGCGTCAACTTGATCGTCATGTCTGTCTCGTGGAAAACGCATTAGCTCATCCTCGAACGCTTGGTACCAATCAGCAGATGTGTCAAACTTCACGGCTCCTGCTCTCATCCGAGCTTGCATTGAACGAGCACGACTCAATTTATCACCGCTAGGCTTGAGCAACACTAGGTTGACAAACGTGTCGGTTTTCATCATTGCCTCGTTAAGATACGGGCCGATAGACTTCTGGATGGTTCCTGCTTCAATTCCAAAAAGTTCAGGCTTGTACGTTCGCTGGAGGGCAAGTATAGTTTCTACAATCTGCATCGCATCCATCCTATCACGGACGATGTTCACACACTGCAAATGCTGATTTTCATCCATACCTGCCACAGCAAAAACACTATAGTCACTATGTTGCCGCTGAGAAATAGCTAAGTCAGCAGCAATATAGTAATTCAAATTCTTCTTACGGTCTTCTTCTTTAAGTGGCGCAAAATCGCTTTTCTTAAAGAATCCGTTAGCATCATCAAGAGGAATGTTTAACATCTCTTGACTATACGCATCAGCAAGACCCTGCTGTGTGTACTGAGCCTTACGCTCTATTAACGCTTGCTTATTCCAGCGTGCTGGCCACAGTATCTTATTAAAATCATCTGTGTGGGCGCGATACTTAATCGACAACCAGGACGTCTTGTAATGTGTGTACTGCTTTAATTCTTCTGTTATTAGGTTCTTTAATGCTTTAGAACCTAGAGCCGCTAGCTGCGACTCAGGCATCAGACGCTCAAGTAGGGAGTCCAGGTGAAGAATAGTACCAACAACTCTAATCTTTCCTGTAACAGACAAACAAGGTATGAGAGCACTGTAGAACCATCTACGGAACTTCTCTCTACGATCTTTGTTAAGTACTTGTTCATCTGACTCCATATCATCACAGACAATTAAGTCTGGACGTTTATTCAACCACTTCAAACCACGAAGCTTTTGCTCTGATCCTTTGGCTTGAATACGAAATGTATGTCCGTCAGAGAATTTACAGATTATATCATCTTCTGTTGCTTTTGTAAACTCTATATCACCAAAAAGGCCATGTATATCTTCGTTGTCTCTAAGTTCTTTGATGATGTCACCTAAGAACAATCCAGCCTGCGAGAAGCTGTCTGAGACAATTAAAACATACCTGGACTTTCTAAATAAGACTTCTGCTAGAAGGTATGCGTACGTAACAGCAGTAGACTTTCCATGACCTCGAGGAGCAGCAATAGCAACAAACTTATCTTTATGACAACAAAGCTCCCATAGCTCTCGGTGAAATTCTGGCGTTGGCGTAGCCGAGTCATAATTCTTGACCAAACAGGCATTACTGAATCCTTCAATGATTTCACTGGATAATTCCATTACGCTTCGTTATCAATCACCAATGGCTGTGGTGTTATATCCTTTTCTTTAGGCTTAGCAAACGCTCTGAACTGCTCAGCCAACTTAGCCAACCTGTCATCGACAGTTCTCTCGATTTGTTCTTGTTGAGGTTTAGCCTCAATGATCTCTTTGCGGGCCATCATGTCAGTAGCTACTTTTGTAGCGTCCTTGATACTGACTGGAACCCTAATTAGTTCAGATGTCTTTGGATCGTATTGGAAGTTACCGTTAACTAAACGATCTTCCGTCACGTCCAGCGCCTTAGACACAATCTTGCTAAGACGAGCGTTCAGTTGTAAATGTTCTTCGGTTTTAAGATCTTCTTCGATCTTTTTCCACCAATCAGTAAATCTCCAACGATTGAGCGTTGCCAGAGGGATGTCTAGGACACCTGCGGTCTGTGTAGCGTTACCTAATGCTAGGTACGTCGTTACTGCTTCAATCTTTTGTGATTCACTCCACCATTTGCCTACTGCGGCAACGTCTCTTTTCTTTCTTCGTCTTGGCATTTCTTTTGACACCTTTGCTTGATGGGTCGATTATACCACAATGTTTTTATTTTGGGAACCCCTTTTGACAAATTTTTTTTTGTCGAATATATAGGGAAGGGGCTATGTACAAAAGACAAAAGATCTGATACAATTTCTATACAGAAGTACGTAGTACTTAGTTATACTTAGATAATAACTAAGATAATAATAATGATAATAACTATGTAGAGCTAAGATAGCTCCATAGAGCTAGAGTGAACATATTAGATCTATATACGGGCTTTGGAGGCACGACACGTGGCAAAGTGTACACCTGAACTGCGAAGGCCAATATAGAACTGTGTAGGCTGCCACCTGTTTTAAAAATTAAAGTAGCGTCGCAAAAGGCCATATATATATAAAATAAGAATTCTTTTTGGACCCCGTGGTAGCCTCGAATCCTGGAGAGATCGACGTAGCCCAGCGAAGCGGCTCACTTGCCACGATGTGAAACACCACGATGTGGAACGCATCAGATCTATGTCACGATGTGGAATGCTATGCAGTTTCTAGGGCGTTTCATAATGTGGTGCGAGGGTTGTAAAAGAGTTTCTGTATTACTCATCTAATCTACTCAAGCACTTACGCATCCGTAGTCCTCATCAGATCTACTCAGATTCTGATAAGCAAAACGTATTAGATTCCTACTTCAATACGTTTCATCTATGAACCAAAGAAGTCTCACGGTTCCCTATAAATTCCCAATAAGTTAGTGATCGCTAACATAACTACTGTGTATAAAGACACTAGGTAAAGTCCTACCCTATATTTTTTATTGTTGTGAGTTTTTCTGTTATAGTTTCTTTAATCCTTAGCCTTTCGTAAGGAGATCATCAAGGAAATAGTAAAGAGAGATCATGAGAACATACGACGAATTAGTTAAGGAAATGAAGATACGTAGAGCACTAGGTTTACCACGTATCGAACTGACACCAGAAGAGAAGGCAAGAGCTTTTGGTGATACTGAGTTGTCTAAGCGTGATCCAGATGCTAGAATTAAATTGATGGTTGAAAGATACAAGCAAGGTTTAAAGTTGTCTAAAAGTGATTTAAAAGAAGTTAAACAATACTTGAAAGGAAATAAATAATGAAGACTCACAGATTTTTAAACGATGGATGCGTAAAATTAAACACACCATTTTATATGGATAGCAATTCTTTGGTGTATGACAAATGGATTCAGAAAGAAAACGGTGACTTCGATATTTATATGTTTGATGATCATCAACAACAGGTAATGGCAAACTTCCTGCTTGGCAGAATCAACGATCTTATTGAGAAGAATATTGATCAGTTAGTCAAACAAGCAAAAGAGTACGTTGGTCCAGGTAATATTGTTAAATAAACAGGAAAATAAAATGGAAACAACAGTAAATCAGTCATACGGTATCGAAAATCTGTTTGATTCAGTAAATGATATTTATTATCAGTTAGATGAAGGACAGATGTCTTACTCAGAAGCACGAGCAATTTTAGTACGTTGTTGCGAAGCGTTTATCACCAAAGATCAAAACAGATAAGGAGTAATATTATGCAAATTCAAAAAATCATAGATATGTACGGCACTCGTAAATTTTATTTCTTAAAAGATCATTTTGATTGTTTCGACAGGAACGATCTAATTGAGATGCTTATGGAAGAAATGAGTGATAAAGTAATTGCTGGTTACATGCAAAACGTCGATGAACTGATTGATGAAGATGAAGAATACGACGAATTTGGTGTTAATACAAAAAACAGTTTTAATACTCGAAAAGAGGAATAAAATGAAAAAGATCACAGTCGTAGATATAATTGGTGTTGTTGTCTTAGGTGTTGTACTTGGTGTAATGTTCGCACTGTCAGTTTAAGGAGAAAATAATGGAATTACTTATCGAAGTTAAAAACGTTTATGGTCAAGAATTGAATTACGCATCTAACGAGATCGCAGAGAAGTTTGTGAAGTTGCTCGGCAAGAAGACGTTTTCATTGTCCGATCTTCGTCAGATCTCTGATCTCGGTTATTCTGTAAAAGTTAAAACACCAGAAATCCATATCTAAATTAAGGAGAGCATCATGAGCAGAAAACACTTCATCGCAATCGCGAACGTATTGAAAGAGCAAAAAGCATCTTTGTATCTGTGTAACCGACTTGCTGATGAGTTCCTTGAGGCGAATAGTCTATTCAACAGAGCTCGCTTTCTTACGGCATGTGGTCATTGATGTATCGGTACGAACTACATCGCCGATGGGATAATCGGGACAGAGTCGTTTTCGTTGGACTAAATCCGTCCACTGCAGATGACTCTGTTGATGATGCCACTACGCGAAGGTGCATCAGTATTGCGAAGGATCTCGGCTTCGGGTCTATGACTCTCGTCAACCTGTTCGCAGTGCGCTCGACTGATCCTAAGGCACTTAGGAGCTTCGCAGATCCAATCGGAATAGGTAACGATGTCATTCTAAAGAAACACGCTAGAGAATCATCTATCAAGATCGCAATGTGGGGTAATCATGGATCGTATTTATGTCGAGACAGGTACGCGAAATCGTTATTCCCTGAGTTGTATTGCTTCAGAATCACCAAAGAAAATCAACCTTCGCACGTGTTATACTTGCCGAAGGCAATTGAGTTAAGGAAATTTATATGACAGAATCAATCAAAGTATTGCAAGAAGCAATCGAGTTGCAGAAACGTAAAGCATCAGATTACAACAACCCTTCCTCGCGTATAAAGCGAGCAATGTACTATCCTCGCGGTATCGCATCGATTGCAGACATCATCAACGGCAAACTCCTACGCATCTATTCAGTGCTCGAAGCAATGGAGAACGATCCGAACTATGAACCAAATTTTGAGTCAATCGAGGACTCTCTGATTGATATGATTAACTATGCATCGTTCGCAGTTGAGTACGCGCGAGGCAAGATGGAAGGTCAAGAGTTAACAGTTAAGCAAGGATTGGATCATTATGTCAACAATTAACATGATACGCGTTATGCTACGCAATAAGTTCATCAACCAGGACTTTGTTGTTGATAAGTCTGGTGCGAAAACGATTGAGATCATGAACGCCTCATTTATTGCCGATGAACCAAAGATCTTTGGTGAAGTCAACGAGGACTACACGCTACGCGAGTTGCGTTGGTACAAGTCTCAATCGCTCAACGTGAATGATATCGAAGCACCAGTGCCACAGATCTGGAAAGATGTTGCTGATGCTGATGGAAACATCAACTCAAACTATGGTTGGTGCGTTTACTCGAAAGAAAACGGTTCACAGTTTGAGAAGGTATTGAATGAGCTTTATAGCTTCCCTCTTTCACGTCGTGCTGTAATGATTTACAACAGACCGTCGATGCACGATGACTACAACAAGAATGGCATGAGTGATTTTATGTGTACCAATGCCGTACAGTACATGGTACGCGATAATAAGTTGCATGCTCTGGTTTATATGCGTTCTAACGATGTAGTCTACGGGTACAAGAACGACTACTACTGGCAAACGTTCGTACAAATGCAATTGCTGTACGAGTTAAACAACAAAGGTTGGATGGGTTGTGGATTAGGCAATATTTATTGGAACGTAGGCTCGCTGCACATGTACGAGCGGCACTTTAAATTTTTAGAATAGGAGCACATCATGAGTGAGTTTTGGATTAAAGACATCGAAGAAATGCACCACAAATACGGTGTTGCTGAAGCAGTTAACGGTATGGACAAAAGTAAGTTAGAAAAGTTTTTAAATTTTCGTATTAGTTTTCTCGAGGAGGAATTAAATGAACTCAGGCAATCAAACACTGCTGATGATGCTGTTGATGCTCTTATTGATCTGTGCGTTGTGGCTATTGGAACGCTAGATGCGTTTAATGTGGATGCGGGAATTGCATGGGACAGAGTGTTTGCTGCGAACATGAATAAGGTTGTCGGAGTTAAGTCTACGCGGCCAAATCCGCTTGGTTTGCCTGATTTAGTAAAGCCTGAAGGATGGAAAGCACCACAACATGCTGATAACGTTGGACTTTTTTCACACATTTTTGGAGAATAAAATGAAAACTCATAAAATAGTTGTAGAAGTAAGATTAGAAAATGATTCTGACACGGACTGGATTGCCGATGCAATATTTGAGCAATTACAAATTGGTGAAGATCTCTTAAAATTTAAAACAGAAGAGGTAGTAGAATGAACCATACAATTAACTTTGATACGCGAGATGATTTACTGACTTGGATGGACGAGAATTTTTCAGATGCAAAGCTTACAAGTTCAGAATCTGGTAGTACAATTTATGAAACTGATGATTGTATTCTAAGAAGTGAAGGCAAACAGTTGGTTTTAACTTTTAAAAGTATATAGGAGAGCAAAATGGGTATGTCAATGCACGATAGATATTATGAACCCGATGATAACGGTTATCCTGATGACTGGGACTGGAAAGTTGAGCAGTACGCAATTGAATTGATGGAAAAAGAATGTAACTACCTAGAGTTTTTTAACTGGGGCGAAGGTCTCTCTGAGTGCGGCTACGATGAGTCTATTTATCCTACGCCTTCACACGCACCTGTTGAAGTTATTGAAAAGGTTTCAGAATACTGGCATAATATTGCTATGCACTTAGCAACCGAATACTATGAGGAGCATCCTTACAATGACTAATTTACAAGAAGAAATGTTTCCAGGTGAAGCAGAGCTGATGTGGGAAGAGTTCGGTTACCACAATGCACTATGTGATATTGTCAGCATGATTCTGAAGCACGGAAAAGATAAAGTAATTAAAGATATAATTGATATGTATGAATCTATGGAGGCAGTGCATGACTGAGAATTTGATCAAACAACTACGAGCTTATGCAGAGAAGGATGAGTACGTGGTTACCAGATCGCTGCTGCTGCGAGCTGCTGATGCTTTAGAAGTGCAGCAAGACAACCAGGTTGCACTCTGGTCTAAGATGATGAATGAAAAACAAAACTTCTTAGATGCTGAGCGTTATCGTTGGCTGCGTGATGGCGCTTGGGACGTGCCTCAGGACATCATTGCACCTGCTATCGTGCTCTGTGATGGCAAGATGGAAACTCATGTGTGGCTCACAGGCGATCATGTAGATCAGGCAGTTGACTCTTGGATGACGAAAGACTTTAGAAATAAGGTAAAAGAATGAAAACAATTACAATAGACCTTGATGCTGGACTGTGGCTTAACAGTAAAGGTCAAGTGCAATTATTTATTGGTGATGAGCCAAAAGCGTTAGAAACAATTCCATTGATTGATCTAGTGCGAATGGAGATTGACTCGCACAAGGTTCGCATGGAAGATAATCTGACTCATGATGATGTCAAGCACATAAACAAACTCAAGAAGGCTTTGCAGAATTGTTTAGCGCATCTAAACCATGAACTAGGAAACGCAAAATGAAATTCAATAACTTAGAGGCTTTACTGATTGTAATATTATGTATCACCTCAGTTGTTGATACTATTTTTAATGTCTTAACTTATATTAAAGGATAATATGACAGACGCAGAGTTAATTTCAATACTTAATCGTGGTGGTATTGCACCAGCATTGTACGAAGGCGAAATTGGTGAAACTAATATGCCAACTTGGAGAAAGTTAGCTGAATGTTTTCAAGATTATTGGGAATATAAAAACAGTAAATATAATGATAACGATGCCTGAAGATAATCGAGCTGATTATTACAGCCCAGATCAGATGGATTGTGAGTGGTTTCCATGGGATTGTGATAATAGCTCTTTTGAGCCTGATTTTGATGAGGATGAGTCCTAGAGTGATTTGTGCTGCAAGCCCTAGATAAGGCCTCAACCAGGTCATAAAAGTGCCTCTAGAGCACCTTAAAATGAGTTTAAATAGCATCCGGAGATGATATGAGATGTATTAGCTGCAATGTAGCCCTTACGGATTACGAAAGTACCCGTAAAAGCTTAGTAACAAACGATTATTTTGATATGTGTAACAGTTGTTTTAAAACAATAAAAAACGATTTAGCCTATAGAGATAGATTAGATCTAATTAGTTCTAATGATTTTAACGAAGTAGATGATTTAAATATAAATATAGATAATATTAACTTAGATGATTATTAAGTAGTACTTAGTATCTACAGAGAGAGAAAATGAGTGAATTTGTAAAGCATATTGAATGTCTTAAATGTGGTTCGTCTGACGGTAACTCGCTGTACGATGATAATCATGAATACTGTCACGTGTGTGGTAATTACATTAACGGTGATGGTACAACAGAGATTAAAACTAAGGATGAGAAATTACCAATGATTGAAATTAAAGGTGGGTTTAAATCGATTCCTGAAAGAGGCATAACAAAAAGCACTTGTGAGTTTTATAAAGTTACTTCAGATGACAATTATCAGCATTATCCTTATGCAGATGAGTCAGGTGTTATTGTGGCAGCAAAGGCTCGCAATGTAGAACAAAAGACATTTACAATTTCTGGTCATTGGAAAGATGCAGGGTTGTTCGGTCAAAATCTGTTCGCAAAAGGTGGTAAGACAGTAACAATCCATGAAGGTGAACTAGATGCACTTGCCGGCTTTCAGATGAGTGGTAGCAAGTATGCAAACGTATCTGTGCGCAATGGTGCTCAAGCAGCTTTGAAAGACATAAAGTCAGCTTACGATTGGTTAATGTCATTTGAATGTATCTACATTTGCTTTGATGCTGACGAACCAGGAATTAAAGCTGCCAACGAAGTTGCTGAAGTACTCGGCAGCAAGTGCAAAATTGTAAAGCATGCGCAAGGCTTTAAAGATGCTTGTGATTATCTTACAGTAGGTAAGACAGCAGAATACGTTAAACAATGGTGGGCAGCAGAGCAGTGGACACCAGACGGTATTATTGCAGGCTCAACGCTTTGGGAAGAAGTTAACAGACCAGTAGAGAAATCGTCTGCGTTATATCCTTGGCCTGGTGTGAACGATCTGACCTATGGTATTCGTCCCGCTGAGCTCATCACAGTTACAGCTGGATCTGGTTTAGGTAAGTCTCAGTTTCTCCGCGAGATCTTGTGGCACCTCATCAAAACAACTGAAAGCAACATTGGACTGATGTTTATGGAAGAGTCGGTGCGCAAAACAGCGCGCGGCATTATGTCTTTGCATTTAAATAAACCGTTGCACTTACCAGATACAATGGTTTCGCCTGAGGAGCTAAAAGATGCTTTCGATATTACTCTTGGTACTGATCGCTTGTTTTTTTGGGATAACTTTGGTTCTACTGATATTGACAACGTTATCAACAGAATCAGGTATTTCGCAAAGGCTGCTGATTGTCGTTATGTTTTTCTCGATCACATATCTATGGTGGTATCTGCTCAAGGCAACGGAGACGAACGCAAGTCTATAGATGAGCTGATGACTAAGTTGCGTATGCTTGTACAAGAAACTGGTATTAGTTTGATTGCTGTATCACATCTTAAACGGCCAGAGAGCAAAGGCCACGAAGAAGGTGCTGCGACTAGTTTATCTCAGCTGCGTGGCTCTGGAGCTATTGCTCAGTTGTCTGACATTGTGATTGGCTTGGTGCGTAATGCCCAGGCTGAAGATCCGATGGAGCGTAACACAACGCGCGTTAGTATTCTTAAGAATCGGTTTAGCGGGCTTACAAGTCCGCACTGTGCATCGCTGCTGTATAACAAAGATACCGGTCGTATGTTAGAAATCCAGGAGGACTTATGAGTAAACAGCATGACTTAGGAGTTGTTGGAGAAAAGATTGTAGCAAACGAATTAGGCGGCAAAATCGAGTTTGCTGTTGACAAGTATGATACTAAAAAGGATATGACTGTTAATGGAAAAACAATTGAGGTAAAAACTCAAGTGCCATTCATCTCAGAGAACGCTTTTAGTATTCGTCCAGGTCAACTGAGAAAATGTAGAAGTGTTGACGAGTTGTACTTTGTTGCTGTGCCTGCTAGTAAGTCCTACAAATGGGAAGGTTGGATGTTTAAAGTAGATCCAAAGACTTTCACAGTTAGAGATACAATTACAAGAGACGGTCGCACAATGCTATTGATTGACATTGAGCAGCCAGCAGTAAACAAAGTGCGTAGAGTTACAGATGCGTACATTCAATCACTTATTAAATTTAGTACATCAAAATACTAGGAGGACTTATGAACTACGAAGACGCAATTAAGTTGGCTGAAGAAATGAGCACACTCGGTTATAAAAAGGCTGGGGATATCATTCGCAAGCAGGCTGAAGAGCTGGTGTATATGCAAGACCAGTTTGACAGGGCCATAGAGTTTCTAGCCAAGTGCAACGGATGGAGCAAAAACAAGTGAACAATGAACCAATAGCGTGGATGACTGAAAATGGGACAATATTTGATGAATTGCCACCAATATCAGGTGGACTTATTCCACTCTACACTCATCCAGCAAAGACACTAACAGATGATGAAATAGAGGAAGTGTTTAGAACTGTGGAGCAAGACTTTGCTTTAACAGAATCTAAAAAATCCGATGGTGGTTGGAGAAACTTTCCTGTTGAATTGGGC
>Ga0208106_1000575_pt1 | contig 11960 bp, 10 predicted proteins | sample CryBogCBE25Jul08_FD_184577 | JGI IMG/M metagenome (GOLD analysis project Ga0208106, IMG submission 184577) | Freshwater microbial communities from Crystal Bog, Wisconsin, USA - CBE25Jul08 (SPAdes) | ecosystem: Environmental > Aquatic > Freshwater > Lake | place: Crystal Bog, Wisconsin, USA...
ATGAAATACGTTCAGAACAATTAGAAACAATTACTTCATTTTCTAATAATTTAGAAAAACATATACGTTTTGAAGAACGACAATTATTCAATATCATTCAGAAAACCCTACCTGAGAATGAATTAAATAATTTCGAATCTGAATTAAACTTAATTACAGAAAAAGAATTTTGCACTAAGTATCCTGTAAAATTCTGGGAATAATTATTGTTTGTTTCTGGGATTAATTATTATTTATTTATTTCCTGAGCTCTTCCTAGTCGATCGTTAATGGCCCTGCCTAATCCTTCGTCAGGAAAAAGATCAGTTAAAATAATATCAAAATGAAATTCATCAATACACCGCATTACTTCAAATAGGTGTCTGGCAGCTTCATTTAAATCACCATTAGGAGATAACACATATTGATGACCAGTTTTCAATCCTTCATATAATTTATTAAATGAAATGATTGCAATGTTTTTGTCTGCATATTCTTTAATCATTTCAGGAATATCACCACGATATAAGGGCGTTTTTGTGGCATAATGACTTTTCATCTGACCTGAACTTGCCAGTTTGTTTGACGTTTCATTTTCTTTTACTTTAAGCCCAGTTACAGCTTGCATTTGTTCAGCTGTAATGGCGCCAGTTCTATGTAAAATAATCTGATTGTTACTAACCTCAGCAATGGTTGATTCAAGACCAACATCACTTGGCCCTCCATCTAATATATAAGAAACTTTATTTTTCAATCCTTCCAGTACATGCAAAGCAGTTGTTGGACTCACATATCCCGAAGGATTTGCACTAGGTGCTGCAAGAGGAAAAGTAAGTAACATCAATAATTTGGTGGTCATCATTTGATTCGGAACACGAATCGCAACTTTTGCACTTCCTGCAGTTACTAAATCAGAAATGATAGGTTTCTTTTTGAGAAGCAATGTAAAAGGACCAGGCATAAATGCCTCTGCTAATTTTAAACTGATTGGATCTAATTCAGCATATTTGTTGATAGCATGGATGTCAACAACATGAACAATTAATGGATTAAAAGTGGGTCTATTTTTTGCTTCAAAGATTTTTATTACAGCTGAATCGCTCAACGCATTTGCCGCTAAGCCATACACCGTTTCTGTTGGGATTCCTACTAATTCATCGGATTCTAATAAGGTTGCTGCTTTTAATAAATTTTCACCAATCTGCGACATAATATCAAAAATGAATGGGTAATTCAATAGGAGAGAATAAGTCTAGTTTATCCAAATGCAGGATTGTTTTATCATTTGTTTCATTTGGATGATACATCGGAACAAATTTTGCACCAAATACAAATTCATCAAATGTATAGGAAGCTTTCGAGATTACTGTATTTGAAAAACTTTCATCAAAACCCTGAACAAATATGAGTAACTCAACTTCTGCATTCGACATGTCTTCCTTTGAAAATTGGAAGATAGGACTATCCTCATTCAAAGGATGTACTAAAGTCCAGTTTGCAGTCATGGTAGAAGCTTTTGCTATATCTAGTGGAACATTATAAAATTTATTTTTTCTAACACCATCTTCTAAAACCTTCATTGCCATCGTAACTTTAACTTCCACATTAACCAAATAATTTTTGGTATAGGGAACCATTCTAAACATCAAAGCAACTCCTTCCCCAAAGGGTGCAAATAAAGCGTTTTTACTATATCTGATAAATGATCTTGGTCTGGCGAATCTACCATATAATAACCCAGTCATTAATGCAAAACTCATTAAACCGGTTAAAGCTTCAAAAGATGCTATAAAACTTGTCATAAATCCAACTGGATTTATTCTGCCATATCCCACTGTGGTAAATGTCTGCGCACTAAAGAAAAAGGCCTCTCCAAATTTCTCTCCGATGGTTTCTGCAACCATACCATTTAAATGTTCAATGCCTATTAATAAATAAAGACTTGCAAACAGTAAATTGATTAAAATGAAAAATAACATGATAGATAACAGGAATTTCCACCTTTTCATCGTGAGCATGGTGTGAAATAAATTCAATCTTTGCCAAAAAGGGAGGCCCCTTAATTCAACATTTGCCACACCGTTTTTATTAAAAAATCGCCCACCTCCTAACGCTGTATTGGTGCCCAATCCAGTTTCATTATTGATTTGAGCCCTTTTATTTAATTTTTTTAATAGCATTTATGATTGATTATGGCTTAAAAATAAACCCTTTCTTGATTCTATCGTTATTCACATGTCATTAATAACATAATCGTACATTTTTGTGCTTCTCACACATATCTTTGCAGCCTTATGAAGAATATTAGGAATTTTTGCATTATTGCACATATCGACCATGGTAAAAGTACTTTGGCAGACCGTTTATTGGAACATACCAATTCGGTTGGCCAAAGAGATATGATGAACCAGGTTTTGGATGATATGGATTTGGAACGTGAAAAAGGAATTACAATTAAGAGTCACGCTATTCAAATTAATTACCCTTACAAAGGTGAGCAATATGTTTTTAATTTAATAGATACTCCAGGCCACGTTGATTTTAGCTATGAAGTAAGCCGTGCATTAGCCGCATGCGAAGGTGCTTTATTGTTAGTTGATGCTTCCCAAGGTATTCAGGCTCAAACGATTAGTAATTTATATTTAGCCATTGAGAATAATCTTGAAATTATTCCAGTGATCAATAAGATCGATATGGATGGAGCTAAAATTCCAGAAGTAACGGATCAGATTGTTGAATTAATAGGATGTAAAGCAGAAGATATTTTATTGGCAAGTGGCAAAAGTGGAATAGGGATTGATGAAATTCTTGCAGCTATTGTGGAAAGAATTCCCGCACCTAAAGGCAGCTATGATGCTCCTCTTCAAGCTTTAATTTTTGATAGTGTATTTAATAGTTTTAGAGGGATCATAGTTTACTACCGGATTCTTAACGGAGTTTTAAAGAAAGGGGATAAGATCAGATTTGTTGCTTCAGGCATGGATTATTTTGCTGATGAAGTAGGAGTCTTAAAATTTACCATGACTCCAAAAGAGGAAGTTAAAGCCGGAGATGTGGGATATATTATCACGGGTATTAAAGTTGCCAAGGAAGTTAAAGTGGGAGATACCATCACTTTGGCGAATAATCCGGGTGAAATGATTCATGGTTTTGAAGAAGTAAAGCCAATGGTATTTGCTGGTATTTATCCAGTTAATACAGATGAATTTGAAGAGCTTCGTGATTGCATGGATAAATTACAATTGAATGATGCGTCTCTTACATTTGAATTAGAAACATCTCAAGCTCTAGGGTTTGGATTTAGATGCGGATTCCTTGGGCTCCTGCACATGGAAATTATTCAGGAAAGATTAGAACGAGAGTTTAATCAAACAGTTATCACAACTGTTCCCAATGTAAGTTTCCTAGCTTATACATCAAAAGGTGATAAATTAGTGGTAAATAATCCTTCTGAAATGCCTGATCCCACTAAATTAGATCGCATTGAAGAACCATTCATCAGAGCACAGATTATAACCATGCCCGATTATATTGGGAACATTATGACCCTTTGTTTAGGAAAACGAGGCATCTTATTAAATCAAAGTTATTTAACACCTTCAAGAGTTGAACTGACTTTTGAAATGCCTTTGACAGAGATTGTATTTGATTTTTATGATAAATTGAAAAGTCAGACTAGAGGTTATGCTTCCTTCGATTATTCTCCCATTGGCTATCGTGAAGCAGATATCGTTAAAATGGATATTATGTTGAATGCAGAGAAAGTGGATGCTTTAAGTGCATTAATTCATAGGGGAAGGGCAACAGATTTTGGACGTAAACTTTGTGAAAAATTAAAAGAACTAATAACTAGACAACAATTCCAGATAGCCATTCAAGCAGCAATTGGTGCCAAAATAATCGCTCGTGAAAATATAAGTGCACTACGTAAAGATGTAACTGCAAAATGTTATGGGGGTGATGTAAGTCGTAAGCGTAAACTACTAGAAAAACAGAAAGAAGGAAAGAAACGCATGCGACAAGTGGGTAATGTAGAGGTTCCGCAAGAAGCGTTTTTAGCGATATTAAAGCTTGATTAATGGTAAATAACTCAAATTAAATAGTTAATTTCTATTCTTTTAATTTTTTGGTTAATTATTTTGGGGTTGATTGGAATTTTTAGGTGGATTGTTTAATTGCATGGGATCTCCCATTTCAATATTTCTTTCGTGCACCCATTTGCCATTTGTCCAATGGAATCCTTCATAACTTCCATATGGAATTAAACTTTGTTTTTCTTTTTCTTCTCCATTTTCGCTAACCAAATGAGCAAAAATGATTCGGTCGATATCAGGATCATAATTGAACTTGGCACCGGCTTGTTTTTTATACTCTAAACAAAAACGATAAGCAGGTTGTGGAGGTTTAATATTATCAGGAGGATAGTCGAAAAATGGCCCACCAAAAACGGGCTTTCCCAATTCATCAAAAGTTAAAACCTCCATCCATTTCTTGGTTGTTTTTGCATTGTTTTCATCATATCCTAGTAGCGTATAAAAATTTTTACCATTATAGGTTTTCAATACGATATTGTAATAAACAGCTCCAATCCAATTATTGGCATCTCTAACAGAATCAACAGGAAATTCAGTAAAATCAGAATGGTCAAAGAGGGGAAACATTTTTAAAGAGCCATCTTTTGTTTGCATCTGAATAGCTCCCTTTTGATGATAAGAACTAAAGTCTTTCATTACTTGCCAAGTAAAAATTCGAAAACTACTATCAGGAGCATATATTTTAGAAATGGTAATTAATGAATCAAAAGGATAGTAAAATGAGTTAGGTTGCTTTAAAGCTTGTACCAGCCCTCTGGTAAATAAACTATCAGCTCTAAATCGATTCACCATTTCCATATCATTTAAGATTGCATTTGAATAACCTTTTATATCAGTTTCAATTGTAGCAATTCTTATATAATTAGGATCCTTTTTCTGTTGTGCCTCTATATGAGTGCAACAGAAAATGCAAATGAAAAGTATAATAGTTTTATTCATTATTACTAAGTTACATGCAATAGATAGGATTACAAATTTTGCAGGCTGCCACAGAGGATTTTAAGATTTTATTATCTTCTTTAATTGAATAGCAAAGTCTAATAGATTTTCAAATCTCAGGTCTATCAATGGATGTGGGAAATCAATTTCAGGATGGGTTGTACTTAGAAAAACAGTATGCATTCCTGCATTACGTCCAAACCCCATATCACTAATTCTATTGCCTATCATTATTGATTTTGACAAATCAATTTCAGGATACTTTTCAGTGGCCTGAAAAGCCATCCCAGGATTGGGTTTGCGATTATAGGAGTCATTATCTAAATCTGGGCAATAAAATATTTGATCAATTCTACCACCACCTTTATTAATTGCTTGTAACATATTGAAATGAATAGTTTCCAAATCAGCCACACTCATTACACCTTTACCAACACCTTTTTGATTAGTTACAAGGATAATTTTATTAAATAAAGGCGATAAGATAGCTAAAGCTTCAATGGTAGTATCGTAAAACTGAAACTCCTTCCAATTAAGTACATAATCTTCAAACTTCTCTTGATTCAAAACCCCATCACGATCTATAAATAATGTAAACGAGGTATCTATTTGATCTAAATTAAACATATAACCATTTAAATATTCAACACCTAATATTTTGCTTTTGGATTTTGATTTTTAAATTTACCCAGGGAAAATAGCATCTTCCACTAACTCACAAATAATATGTCCAATCAGAATATGCGACTCTTGAATACGTGGAGTAATATCTGATGGAATGTCAATTAGGTAGTCAGATAAATCTTTTAGTTTGCCACCAGTTGAACCAGTAAACCCAATAGTAATAATTCCTTTTGTTCTGGCAACTTCAAAAGCCTTTACAATATTTCCAGAATTTCCTGAAGTTGTTATACCCACTAACACATCACCCTTCACCATGGTACCATCAACTAAACGGGCATAAATGTCATCGTAACTATAATCATTTGCAACTGCAGTTAGGTAAGAACTATTACAGTGTAATGCATCTGATGGTAATGCTTTTCTATTTTTATAAAATCTACCTGAAAATTCAGCAGCTAAATGTTGTGCGTCTGCTGCACTTCCTCCATTTCCACAAAATTGTACTTTGAATCCAGATCGAAAACTATTCGTAATCACTTTTACGATTGAATCAATAGTGTTTAGTAGAGCTTCATTTTGTAATATGGTAGATTTTACGGAAATACTTTCTGAAATGATATGTTGAATAGATTGTTTCATGTAATTGTTTTTTTTGTTCTTGCTACTAAATTTCAGCAAGTTGTAATATAGCATCCGTTAAATGTGACCAGCTGTATTTTTCTTTCTCTTTACGAAGTTGTGGCAAATAATGGGTTTCTCCTAATTGATACAATTTTTGAATCCCCTCAGCAATTGCTGAAGCATTTGGTTCCACTACAACTCCAGCTACATTGTCAGGAACCATATCGGCTAATCCTCCCACATTTGTTACCAACATAGGTTTTTCAAAATGATAGGCAAGCGGGGTTACACCGCTTTGTGTAGCATTTTTGTAAGGTTGAATTACAAAATCCGTGGCGCTTAAATAATACTTTACTTCCTGATCAGTAATAAAATGCGTGCGTAAATCTAAAAGATCTCCAATACCTAATTGTTGAATGATATTTTTATAGAGTAATTCATCATCATAAAACTCTCCTGCAATCAATAAAGTGGGAAGGATTTTTGTGTTGTCTTTCTCTTTTTGATCCTTTAAAATTTTCATCGCCTCTAATAAAAGGTCAAGACCCTTATATTTTCGAATGAACCCAAAGAATAAAATAATATTCCCTTCAACAGGTATATGTAGAAAATTTCTTGCCTCCACTTTGGTAAGTGCATTTCCAAAATTATCATACAAAGGATGTTCTGTTTTGATTGCTTTGGTAGAACTAAAACTTTTCAGGTCTTTCAATACTTTGTTACTCATGGTAATAAACCCATCAATAGGTTTGATAAAGTATTTTGTAAATATTTTATCAGCTGGGCGTTTTTCATGTGGTATAATATTATCAGCTATGCAGATGATTTTTGAAAAACGGTTGGTTTTAATAATTCGAAGTATGGTTCCCAAGCAGGGGCCCATTAAAGGCAACCAATATCGTACAATTACCAAATCCGGTTTTTCATTTTTGATACTATTCCCAACTTTAAACCAGTTAAACGGGTTGATGGAATTGATACAAACAATAATATGCAAATTAGCAGGAGCAGGCTCTGTACTATATTGAGTTTTACCAGGAAATAAAAATGAAGGATATTGTAATGAAAAGTTATAGATGGTTACATCAAATCCATCTTCCAAAAAGGCAAGTGCAAGACGCTCGTTAAAAGAGGCAATACCTCCTCCACGAAATGGCCATGCAGTTCCAATTAAGGCAATTTTTTTTTGCATAGAAAACTTTATCAGTCCTCGATTCCTAATTTTTTATGGATCAGGTAACTATTTCGTTCAGGAGCATTTCGAGCAACTAATTCAGCTACAAAACCTGCTAGGAATAATTGAACTCCAATGATCATAGTGGTTAATGCAATAAAAAATGCAGGTTTATTAGTTAAAGAAAAATCGACATCAATCAATTTTCCAACAATTAAATAAATACTGGAACTAAGACCAATTAGGAAGAATAAACTTCCCCAAAGACCAAATAATTGCATGGGTTTCTTACCAAATTTTCCGAGAAACATAATAGTAGCTAAATCCAGAAATCCATTGACAAACCTTTTCATTCCAAATTTAGTGACGCCATATTTTCTTGCTCGATGCTCCACTATTTTTTCTCCAATTTTTCTAAATCCACTCCACTTCGCCAGAATTGGAATATAACGATGCATTTCACCATACACTTCAATGCATTTTACGACATCCAATTTATAGGCCTTTAATCCACAGTTAAAATCGTTTAAATGAATACCGGAAGCTTTTCTTGCTACAGCGTTATATAATTTTGATGGAATGTTTTTGGTGAATGTATTGTCATATCTCACTTTTTTCCATCCACTGACCATATCAAAACCCTCCACAATAATCATATTACGGAGTCCAGGAATTTCGTCAGGAGAATCTTGCATATCCGCATCCATTGTAATCACAGTAGCACCATTTGCCGCTTTAAATCCTTCATTTAAGGCTGCAGATTTGCCATAATTACGTCTAAAACGAATTCCCTTAAAGCAATTATTTTTAGCAGCAATAGATTCAATTACCTGCCAACTATTGTCTGTACTGCCATCATCAACCATGATTACTTCGTAACTTAATTGTTCTTTAGTGATCACATTTTCAATCCAACTGCATAATTCAGGCAGTGATTCGTCTTCATTGTATAGTGGAATGATGATAGAAAGATCCATAATTAAATTTATTGTTCAAATGGGGTAGGGTTTGGATTCTTTTTTGCAATACCTGCACCTATGGCTGAACTAATTGCTCCAAATATGCCATAACCTAATATAATACCTCCAATCATAAATGGTATCATAAATTTCCTAGTCATGTCAAGTGCACTTTTAATTTGACTTTCATTAAGATTTTTATTCTTATCCATATCTTTTGCGGCAATATCAATGATTTTATCAACCATTTCAGGAAAAATAATTTTTACTTCTAAAAAAGTAAAAACTACCGTAATCACTATTAATGAAGCAGTTACTTTAAACCCATGAGCAAAAACATTTCCGAATGTAACATTTCCATTCATTTGTTGTGCATAATATATACAAGACCAAATAATGCCACCCAATATAACTACATATGACACATATCCTAAACTCTTATTTTGCCATAGGTCCATTAAATACAAAGCGATGCCATAAGTGGTGGTGATTAAACCTAAAATCAATCCTTTCATCCAAGGTTGTACAATTTTAGTTTCCATGTTAGTATAGTTGTTTAGTTGGTAAATATTTGTCCTTTGTGTAAGATACCTAAAACTTTTCCATTTAATTCCCCATTTAAGAATGCGGAATTAGCGGATTTACTTTTATTATTTTGAGTAGTTAAGGAGGTATTCCCCGACCTACAAAATAAAGTTAGTTCTGCTTTTGATCCTACATTAATATTGGTAGTAGGAATTGCAAAAATATTACGGGCATTGCCACTAAATAATTGCACCAGTTGTTCTGAACTTAATTCAGGGAGTATCGTATTAACTGCTGCAAAACTTGTTTGTAATCCGATCATACCAGATTTTGCATATTCAAATTCACAGACTTTATTATCCCAGTTTTGTGGTAGGTGATGGCTGGCAATACAATCCACTAATCCTTCCCTTACTGCATTTTGAAGAGCCATCATGTCCTCACGGGTTCTTAATGGAGGATTCAATTTTAAATTTGTATCATAATTCACTAGGTCTTCATCACAAAAATGTAATTGATAAGCTGTTACACTGCATGAAATCGAAAGGCCTTCTTTTTTTGCTTGCGCAATTAATTCAATACTCTTTGCAGTGGATATTCCAGTAATATGCAATTTAGAACCTGTATAGCGAGCCAAGTCAATATCTCTTTTTACAATAGTTTCTTCAGATATAGCAGGGATTCCAGGCAATCCCAATTGAGTGGAAATAATTCCTTCATTAATTAATCCACCAGAACCTATTGATTTGTCAATGGGTATTTGTATCAATACCCCTTCAAATGCTTTTACATATAATAAGGCCTTTAAAAAAAGGCCTGCTGTTTGAACCGGAACTAGTCCATCAGAAAATGCAACAGCCCCATTATTCTTCATATCATACATTTCTGCCAGATCCTTTCCTTCAATTTTTTTTGTAATTGCGCCAATTGGATGAATGGATACCGGCAGTGGGGTGCTTTGTTGAACGATATAACTTACTTGTGTTTTATTGTCAACAACTGGATCGGTATTGGGGAGTACAAAAACCTGGGTGAACCCACCAGCAGCAGCGGATGCAGCTCCAGTTTCTAATGTTTCTTTGTATTCAATACCAGGATCACAAAAATGTGCGAAAGTATCTACCCAGCCAATAGAAACTTCTAAATTATAAGATTCAATTATTTGATCTGCACTATCGGTAATATGATCTGCAATAGCAATAATCTGATCTTTTTCTACTAAAATGTCTTTAATTAAGCCATTGAATGGCGAGTGTGTATCGATAATCCTTGCATGCCTGATCAGAATCTTCATGTAGACTGACAAAATTTTATGCAATATAACCTGAAAATTTCTTTTACGCCTATATTTGCATCCCATTTAAATATAAATGTAAAGTTCGGGACGTAGCGCAGCCCGGTAGCGCACACGTCTGGGGGGCGTGGGGTCGCAAGTTCAAATCTTGTCGTCCCGACACTACTACCAAAAAGGCAATCTTGTAAAAGGTTGCCTTTTTGCATTTCGTCTGAAACCCTTGATTCCATTGCGATTGACCTAAACAAGTAATTGATTCTTGTGGTTCGAACTACCCCGTTTTCTTTGTCGTATAACATTCCTTCCGGAAATAGTAGGTACTGCAATTTCTGTTTATCATGAAAATCCCCTGAAATCCACATCTGGCTTATGTTTTCAGAAATTTTTAAACTTTTTTCAATTGCTTTATTAAGGTTCGAACTCAAATTTCCGTGTTGGTCATTTTCCTTTGCTATAATATCAATTTCATGGTGATACTTTTTTGAAAACTTTGCATACTGTTCACCCGTTATTTCTTTCAACACAAATCGTTCTTCTAAAAGATCAATTTGGTTTTTTAGTTCAGCTATTCTTTTTTTATTTGCTTTTTCATCAACTTGGTTGTTGCATAATAACTTGGTAAGTTTTGTATCTAATATTTGTTTTAATTTATTCTTATTGGTACCATCAAATTCAAATTGGCTTAGGATTTCTAAGAATTGGCCATTAAGTTTTTTTGCATTGATGTTTACATTGGTCCCTTTGCCCCTAGACTTATAATAGTATATTTTTTTCTTTTTATTAAAGTAGCCAGTAAATGGACTTTCGTTTACGATATCCTTCATAAATATCTTTAGCGGTAAATCAATATGATTTCTCATTTTAATTACGCCATGTCTAGGGTCTTCGTTTCCAATATTGTTGGCCAATAAGAATGTCTTTTCATCAATTATTGCAGGATGTTTACCAATATTAACTTCTCCAGGTAATAAAGAAGATATTATGTAACCGCAGTAAAATGGATTAGCCAAAACCCAGGCCATATGGCGTAGTGAAATTTTTACGCCTTTTGCATTTAGTCTATCAATTATTTGTTGGTTGGTCATTTTGCCAGAGGCTTTCCACTGAAATGCTTTTTTGATTTGTAATCCATCATCATTTATAACATACAAATGTTTATCGGCTGTTACGTGTTTGTTTTGGTTAGTATAACCAAGCGGTGTTGAATAAGGCCAATAACCTTTACGTAGTATAGATTTTGTTCCAGAAACGCTTTTGTCTTTTCTCATATCATTATCCAACTTACTTAAAAGCATGTACAAGTTTTGTTGAAAATTCCCAGTAGGTGTGGAGGAGTCAACTTCTTGTGTAATAGCAACAATTCTTACACCTAATTTTTGCAAGTTTTCTAACAAGAAAATACCATTTGCTCCTGAACGTGAAAAACGGTCGTAGCTATACACTAAAATACCTGCTACAGATTTGTCTTTTTCAATATCCTTAAGCATTCTTTGGAACTCTTTACGTTCATCATTTTTTGCTGATTCATAGGTTCCACCATATTTACTTTTAATTATAAAGTTGCTTTTGTTAGCAAATTCATCAATCCGTTCAAATTGCCAAACCAAACTATTACCGTTGACCATCTGATCTTTAGATGAAACACGGTCGTAAGAATAAAAGATATTGCCACTCCGTTGAGCGGCAATAGTACTTTCCTTTCCAAAATGCTGGTGCAATAATTCTAACATATTATTACTTTTCATAAGAAT
>Ga0208106_1000576_pt1 | contig 11942 bp, 21 predicted proteins | sample CryBogCBE25Jul08_FD_184577 | JGI IMG/M metagenome (GOLD analysis project Ga0208106, IMG submission 184577) | Freshwater microbial communities from Crystal Bog, Wisconsin, USA - CBE25Jul08 (SPAdes) | ecosystem: Environmental > Aquatic > Freshwater > Lake | place: Crystal Bog, Wisconsin, USA...
TCTGTGCGTTCCCCCACCTCCCAAGGTTCCAAAGGAGAAAACCAGAACTCAGAGACTCAAGAAGATTTGGAAGATTCAAAAGCAAATGAAAAAGGAGGAAAAGGACCTTTTTCGTGATCTTTGGGCGGAGCGCCCTCCCCGCCCCGTCGAGTACGACCTAGACTTTGACGATCTGTTTGATTCGTTTTGATAAATTTCTTTGATAAAATGTAGATGAATACGTACCCGGTTGCGGATATCATGATATCTGTACCCAAGCTCAAAAGTGACATAACCGATAAGCTTATAACGCACTTGGAAAAGAGACACGAGGAGTGTCAGGCGAAACGCGTAGGGTACTGGAACCACTATGCGACGATGAAAAGACGCCACAATTACATATCCATCCCTTTGCTTGTCGTGAGTAGCGCAACGGGTGTTGTCTCGGCTTATCAATTTTCAGGACAAAATGTGAAAATTACAACAGCCACCACGGCCCTCGGGGGTCTCTCGGCCATCCTTAGCTCTATGCAGCGTTACTGTTCCTACTCTGAACGCGCCGAAAATGCAAAGCTCATGGCCAAGTCGTGGGGTCGTCTCCACCGAAAAATAGAAAACACGGTCATTTATATAAAGAGTTCTGCGACCGAAGTTAATTCGACCGTCTTTACCAAGCTTGTTGAGGAGATTCAAAAGGATATAGATGCTGTGGCCCAACAAGCTGACGAAATGCCACATTCTCTCATAACCCAGATCATAACTAAAAAGATACCCAGTGAGGAGGAAACCTTAAAAACAAGCGTCGTATAGATAGTAATGGCTCAAGTCCAAACAAAAGACGGATTCATCCTCGAGATTCCTCAAGGTCTCGTGGATGAATGTGAAACGCTCAAAATGGTCTGTGAAATGACGGATTGTACGGAGGATACATGGGCCCCTTTGCCAAACGTGGATGCGGCCACTATGGAAACCGTCATACGTTTCTTCGAGTCCGAGTCCCTTCCGGCGTTTACGGACCTGTACCCTCTTTTGGAGGCCGCGGACTATTTGGGCTACGAGAAACTCCTTGATAAGGGGTGTGAATCCTTTGCCGAGTCGCTCAAGGGTCGGGCCCCCGAGGAGATTCGGCGCTTGTGCGGCTTAGAGGAGCCGGACGCCTAAAAGTCAATGGACGAAATCTTCGACCTTGTTACCGAACTCGCAACGAATGGGTACGCCCGTTCGCGGCCTAAGCAGTGTTTGAACGCCATTTACGGCGAAACGCTCCAGGACGGGCAGTACAGTGCCGAGGCGCGCCAAGCTGCTGACCGGCTCGCCAAGTTCCTTCCAACGTACGGCCAATGGACCATCGAACAGATTCTCACCCAAGTAAAGGGCACTCGCCCATAAACACCAAGTAATGAATCCACGTATCCTTGAACGGATCGCCCTCCACGCGGATATAGACACGCGGAGGGCGCTCGGAATTTATAACAAAATTAAGGGGTCTTATCTCCGTATTTGTCCCCCCTGTATATGGAGGTATGACCCTCAACTCAGAAAAGCTCTATATTTTTACGCCCGACCCGATGACTATCAGTTTGAAGTCCATGAAGGGCTTGAGTTTGATGGTGAGTACTGGAGTTACGCAGAGGATGGGCGGATTCGGACTACGTGGAAGACTCGAACAGCCGAGTACGTGTATACAGACACTCCAGTTTTGCTCGGTACGCGGTTCTTGTTCGGACAAAATCCTGAGTTTATTATAGGGTGACATGAACTGTCTGTGTCGAGTCCAGTCGCGGAGCGACTGCCCGTTGTATGTAGTCCTTCCTTACTTCAATTTTGTAGGGTTCAAGCGTCGTCGGGACCTCTTTATCCAGTTTGTCGAGCGATACAGGACGACGCCAGGGCTCCGTCTCGTGGTCGTAGAGGCTATGGGTCCCGCCGCGCTCGGCTCTCTTGGTGGCGTTCACGAGCACATACGACTCACGAGCGATAGTCGCGTTTGGCTCAAGGAGAATCTGATAAATTTGGGCGTCAAGGCTCTTCCAAAAGACTGGAAGTACTTGGCGTGGATCGATGCTGACCTCGAATTTTTGAACCGGGACTGGGTCCAAGAAACCATACGGGGTCTTCAGCGTGCTGACGTGGTTCAGATGTGGCGTACGGCCGTGAACCTCGGGCCTCACGGAGAGGCGATCAAGGTGGACAAGAGTTTCGCATACATGTTTGTCGGATCTGGAACCGACTGGGTCGCATCAGACAAGTACGGGTTTTGGCACCCGGGGTACGCGTGGGCCTGTACCCGCGCCGCGTTCCAGAAGATGGGCGGTTTACCCGACTGGGCCATCCTTGGGTCGGGTGACAGGCACTTGGCCATGAGTCTAGCGGGTCTGGGTCAGACCTCATGTCCCGGGACCATCCACGAAAACTATAAAATGATGTTGAAACTGTACGAGCGGGGTCTCAAGAACTTTAAGGTTTCGTGGGTCGATGGAACCATCATTCACTATTGGCACGGGTCCTTTACAGATCGCAAGTACAGGGAACGGTGGGACATTTTAGTTCAAAATTCGTTCGATCCTTTTGAGGATATAGGGTACACTGATGAAGGTCTGGTTCAGTTGACCTCAAAGGGTCGGAGGTTCGAAAAGTATCTGGACGACTACTTTATGGGGAGGAGAGAGGATTCGTGACCGGGTGAAACACGATGTGTTTCACGCCCCGTGGAATTTCTCAGCTTACAATAAGATGACCAGCCGGAACATATTAGCGGCACAGGCCATAGCCAAGAACCTCGACCCCAGTTGGCCCAAGCCCATCAAGTACTTGGGTGGAGGTGTGAATGGTCGAGTCTATAATACGAATGACGGTCGACTCATGAAGTTTGTGTATAACTATGCCCCCGAAGAGTTCGAGGCGCTCAACAGACTCCAGGGAACTCACGTGGTTCCTCGATTCAAGAAAGGAAATGGGCTGATTATGAGTTTGGACAAAAAAACGTCTCGACAGATCCGAAAACTCATGTTTCCCAAGTCGACTCTTAAAGAAGACTTGACGGTATTCGTGATGAGTCGCGTCGGTGGCCCGCACGGTATGAGCCTTCGTAAGTATCTGCAATTGTACCCTCAGGCGAACGAGGCAAAAATTCGGAAACATATCGAGTATATCATTTCTGAAATTGCAGGAAAGAACACGTCCCACGGAAACCTTCACGATGAAAACATCATCGTTTCCGTGACCCCCACGGGAGCCATTAACGGTATGTGGGCGATTGATTTCGGACGCGCGTTTTATCGCAATCCGGGAGAAACGGAACGGAACGCTTTTGCAAAGAGACCCTTTAGTGAAATGTTCAATACAAAGTCGGCGTTTTCGTCTAATTGGAGCCACGTCCCCGTACGTGAAGGCTCCCGTGCTAATGTTCACATGATGAATGTCGTGTACGGAAGGCGCTTGTCGCCCTCATGGGAACAGAACATAGCGCGTCGACGCAAGCAAGTTGTGAACGAGATGAAGCAGTACCGGTCGCCGAGCAGTCGCGGAGCGACTGGTCGTTCCCTTTCGCCCCGCCGCACAAAGTCCCTGAGCCCCCGGCGCTCAGCGACTCCCGCGCGCCCCCGGAGCGCGCCTGCACGCGTATCCGTGACTCGCAAATCTCCCGTGCGCGTTGCGACACTCAAACGTAAGCGAGCTTAAAAACTCTGCATGTTCTAAAAGGAAACATGAAGGGTGTTTATGTCGCCCTGAGTACGCCGAGCCTCGCGGGTCTTGCTGGCGCGGGAGTTAGCGTCGGCTGGTTCTTCGTAAGTTTGCGTCCGGGTCAAACTTCGTCGCCAAAGACCAAGCCTTCGGGGCCTTCCCTTTCGTGACCAGGACATATTTATATGTCCTTGCCACAGCCCACTGCGTTGCTGTAGTGCCTGGGCGGGACCCACCAGTCTTCCACGCCTTGAGTCCTCGGTCAAAGACCGTGTTGAGCGTCGAGCGGCTTATTCCCGTTCGACGCGCGATAGCCCCTTTATTAAACTTGAGGCCCGGATACGTTTTGTGAAACAACTGAGTCCATTTGGACGGGCGCCTCTTGGCGTTCCGGTTCGAGCGCGCGAGTCCGAGCTTCGAGTAAGGCGTCCGGCGCCTCTTGAGGAGTTCCTTTTCGCGCGTGAGTTTCAGGGACCGGCTCAGACCAGCAAAGTACCTCTCAGGCCACTTACGCGTTACGACGACGTGCCTTGGGTGACGGGGATGCATTCCCCTTGTTATTCCTGTTATTATTATTTCGTTTGCGTTTGAGAGCCGACTCGAGTCTCTCTACCCGACGCATAGCTCTGTAGTAGTTTTCCAAGTAGTTGTTCTTGCGGCCCGTGGACGCGTTGAACTGCCGACGTGCTTCAGCCGTTCGGGTTCCGTACAGGGCGTACAACTTGTGTGGAACTATGGATGCTGAAAGATAGCGCGCAATCGTCTTACGGGCCATCTCAGGCTGACGTTCCCGGTTGAGCACTTTTCGACGGATGTTTATAGCACGCATCAAGTTCGAACGATTTTTCTCGAGTTGTTCGAGTTTCGGCTTGTTCGCCTTGTATAGCCGCAGCGCACGACGGTGAGGCATTTTCTCACGCTCTATCTTGGCTCTTTCAGCGTTGGTTGTCGCCCGAGCCGCCCGGGCGTTGAGATTCTTGAGAGCCTTGACGGCCGTCTCCATCACGTTATACATCGCAGTTATCTGACGCTGGATGTTGCGTTGTTGAGCCTTCAGGGACGTGGCGTTACGGTTCAGAGCGCTGTTGAGTTCTTTTTGTAGGGTCACCTCTTTGTTTATAAGAGCTCTGGCATTCGCCTCGAGCTTTTCGCGCTCGGCGTTGGACATGGACATCCTGACAGAGAGTCCCGATGCCCAACGTGGACCCAAGAGTTTCTCCATAACCTTGTAGTAATTTCTTTTCAAATTTGACATTCTTTTGCTCAGTCTATTCACCTCCGTCTCTGGCATCGTCTTATTTTAGACCTATATTTTTTCTTTAAAAATCACAAGTGATGGACTCCGAGACTCTCAAGTGGGTTCCGGTCGTAAGCACGTGTATAGGGGCTTTTGCGCTCTGTTTTCAGATTTTCGTTCTGTATCCTTGGCATCTTCAATTGTCCGCAGAGTTTGCTGATCTCCAACGAAGCTGTTTAAAGGCTTGAGTCGTTTTTGAATCAAAAATGGGCTGGGGTATCTGTTTCGCTTTGGACGCGAACGACCGCGTGTACTGTGCGGATGGGTGTAAGTGGCGCTCGACGGCCGGGGACTATGAGGACTATCCCGAGTGGCCGAGCGCGCGCCAGTCGGTCCTAGACTATTTCGAGGGTCCGGCGCACAGAGAACTGGACATGATCCGCGACGAGTGTCCTGGAACGGCCGCCGCCCTCGCCGCCGCCTGTGAGGAACACATGGGTTCGGCCCTTGGACACTACGCCGACTTGAGTGACGAGGAGAAGCAACAGCTCCACGACGAAAAAATGGAGGAGATCCAGGAGGACCTCGCACGTATCAAGAGCGACCTCGAGGCGGCCCTTGAGAAGTACAAGTACTGTAAGAAAGCCTGGGAGGAATACAAAAAGAGCCCTCCCAAGGCCAAAGCGGCCAAGACGCGCGCGGACGAGCTTCGGAATGCTATGGCCCCTCTGAACATCGAGCTGGAGATGGAGGAGGCGGCCGAGGAACACGACCGGCTCAAGTCCGTCAAGGTGCGTCTAACGCGTCTGTTGAATCGCGAAAAGAAATTCACTATTCAGTAGCAGAATGATCCCCGTCGATCGAATAAACAAGGCGCTCATGGTCTGGGCGACATTTTGTATCCTTTTTGTATGCACGGCCGTCGCTTCGTATTCACAGGCCGCGTCTACAAAATTCTTTTCCTTTGGACCCCGTGAAGATCTCATCATTCTGGACGTTCCAATAAACACGTACGGGAGATGGCTCCTGGTCATCATGTACACGATCATCAGTACGGTCGCCCGTACGGTCCTCCAGGAGGTCGTGTCGCCTTGGCTCATCCAGACTGTCCAGAACGACAAACCAAAGGACCAATACGCACGCAAGCACGCCCAAGAGGTCGCCCTGGGAGAAGTTCTTTATCGCTGGTTTGATTGGTTCATGTACATGCACATTCTCTTGGCCCAGGTGGATATGATGATCGTGGAACTCGCGGGGAACGTGGTCGTAGTGGCCTATACGACGCGCGTGTACATGAAACCAAAAGAGGAGGACGAGTTGGAACTGGTCGCTCCTAGTACACAAATATGACCTTTTCGCCCGTTGCGAGGTGTGTTTTCAGTTTGGCCAGGAGCTTATCGAGCCGGGCCGGGTCCACGAAGTCAAAGCCGCCGTTCTTGTGCGTGGCCTCGAGGCTCTCTACGTCCTCGGCAGTCATCACCATCGGTTTATTGGTCCAGTTCAGAAATTCAGCGACGCCGTGGTCATACGCGTCGTTGAATTCCTTTTGGGTCCGGAACACTTTGTCTTGATAAAGCCCGTTAATAAAGCTCATGAGGTCCTGATCCACGAATTCGCCCAATTTGGTCCGCCAGGCCGGCAGGGCAAAGTCGATCAACTTGCGCTTAGGTGCATACTTGGCGGGCAAAGAGGCAAACTTAACGAGCGGAGCCATGTTTTTTGGCGAGGACCGTAACCCTGGCGGCCCTCTTGGTCACGGATCATCGTTTTCGAGCACACGGGCCAAGGCGTCGATTCGAATCATCAGACACGAGCCCGTAATCATGAGAAGGGTAGTAAACAGAACGCAGAATATAGCAAAGCCGATGATTTGCTCGTTTTGGTACGTCTCCATATGGTCCAGGCGTTCCGAGGCCTTAACTTAGGCGAACGGCCGGAACACCATCGAGAGATGAGTCTTCGCCTATGGGCACGCACGGACGGTCCCACCCGGCCCATGTCGATGCAGGCACCTGGTAATAGTACCCCCGGGGACACGTAGGGGTTCTGGACACCACGCTCTTGGGCCCGGGACTGAAAAACCACATGAGAGTCACGAGGGCCAGAATGGCCCCGGCCACAACGTACGTGCTCTTCACCATTACTTTAGGACGAGAAAAGTTTTTCTTTTCGAACGCGTGCATACTCCATGTTTTGGTCTTTTCGTCCCACCGAACTTCCATCTCTACTGGTCTTCCTTAGACTCCTTGACTTTAATAAATATGTTCCACGCAATTATTCCAATTATGGCAAGTATAGTCAGGACGAAAATGATCGTCGGGGCCCAGCGAGCAAATGCCGAAGGCGCCTGATAGACGGCCGCTGTCGTCGCGCCGCCGGTTATGATCACCCCCATCATCTTCGCCACACTCGTGGGTGTCCACGTGGTCACGAATGGACTCAAGGGCGGGGGGCCCATGTCCGGCAGGGGGTATATGGTCTTCATGTTCCTACCAAATGTAAATTTTTTTTCTTTGATCGAACGGAATTCCGTTGAACCGCGTACACGCTGCGCTCGTGTAGGCCCCCATGTTTTTCCAGACGATCCAGTCGCCCTCCTGAGTCTCTTCGGGCAAAAGGATCTCTTTGGCGATGATGTCCGCTCCGTCACACGTGGAACCGAAGATGGTCCAGGGGACGAGCGCGCCGAGGACGGGCCGACCTTCGGACCCCGTGAGGACCTCTTTGATTTCGGGCCGGGCATGGTCGAAAAGAATACAATTGAAAGCCCCGTACAAGCTCTCGCTGATGGTCAGGCTCCGACCCTTCGTGCCCTGGACGGGTGTGTACAAAGTCGAGACGCGCTCGGCGAAGAACCGGCCGGGCTCGGCGATGAGTTCGAGGTTCGATGTAACCTTGGGAAGAGCAAAAGCGCTCGAGAACCCACCGCCCAAGTCTATGACCCGCGGGTCGAACCCGTGGGCCCGGGCGAGCTCTACGGCCCGTTCCGCCTTGGCCAGAGCCTCTTGAAAAACCTCGGGACTCGAAGCGAACGAGCCCACGTGAAAAGAGATTCCCGTGACGTTCAGACCGAGCGTCCGACAGGTCAACAAAAGGAGGTCCCAGTCGGTCTCCTCGGCACCGTACTTGGTTCCGAGGGCACACCGCGCCTTGGGGTCATCGGCCCGGATCCGTAACAAGAGATCGGACCCGGGGGCCATCCGAGCCACTTTGCGAAGTTCACACGTCGAATCGAAGGTGGAACGCTTGATGCCCATGTCGAAAGCCCATGCGATGTCCTGTGCGCGCTTACATGGGTTCGCAAAGAGGATCCTCGAAGGGTCCACGCCCGCCTCGAGGACCGCTTCGATCTCGGCGCGACTCGCACAGTCAAAGTTCGATCCGAGATCCGCGAGCACGCGAATAAACTCTGGGTCCGGATTGCACTTGACGGCGTAGTACGCCTGGACGTGAGGCAGGGCCTCGGTCCATTCCTGGTAAACTTTTTCGAGAGTCCTGAGGTCCTGAACATAAAATGAGTCAGAGGGGAACGAGTCCCCGAGCCCGACCATCAAGCGGTGGTACGTTTCTTGAACATTTTATTTTTATCAGTGGTGATGGACCTCCCACTCGAACAAGAACCAGTCCTTTTGGGGCACGTGAACGAAAGGTTCACCGAATACGATGTGCCAGCACGCCTCGAGAATCAGAGCAAACTCGTCGGCAAAGTCCGGGTGGGCCATCATGATGTGAAGCCAGCCCTCATAGAGCAATTTGGGGTTCCTGAGGATCCTCTCACGGCTCACGACAAACTGGGCCCCGAGGTCATAGACCATTGGTCCCGCGCGTTCTGGGACGGCGTCGACCGTGGTCCCAAGACAGAGCCGGTCCCAAAATGTGAAAAGACGGATCTGCGCGCCTCTGTTATCTTCAAACTCTCCACCGAAATGCATGTTGTTCAGGGGCACGAAACCGTACGCGGGGTTCGCCGCCTGGATCACATCGAGCAAGGGCCGGGTGTGCTTTTGGTGCACGGACGTTTCGTGGCCGTGAATGAACGCCACGCGATCCGGGAGCGAATCGTAATTCTCAACGATGTACTTGAGGTACGCAGAAGCCTCCTTTCCCTGGTTCGGGATGACGTGCTGAGGCACGAGCGGGCCTGGGTCTGCTGCACCCTCTTTATCGATGAGAACAACGGGAAATGTGTTCTGGGTCGCAAGCCAAGTCAGGTCTTCCTTCCAGTGACTGGTCACGATGGTCACCCCCATTTGGAATTTTTAACGAAAAGAATCGGACATTAAATACGCTTCAGCCTCGAAAGGGTGTACGGCGTACTCTTTGACGTCCAAGAGGCTCATGGGTCGTGGGACGAAGTACGCCCCGGCCGGAACGTTCCCCCTGTACCAGACTTTACCATCCTCGTCGGGATTCGTCCTGAGGTTCCTGAACGTGTCTTGAGAGAGGCGGTACCCGGGAGGAATGACGGGCCCACGCATCTTCTGGTTCACGTGTACCATCTCGTGGACGAGGGTCGCGGCACTCACGTACCCGGGCAAAAAGATGACGTTCTGGCGGGTATGAGGCATCTCTGCCTCGTAGTGCGCCTTGGCGAAGATCCACGGGAGATCGGCGTACCGAGTCCCTGAGAGGTGCTCTTTGGCCAGAAGGAGTTCGCGCCACAGGGCATCCTTTTCGTCGGGTGTCCACGTGTCGGCGCTTCGGACCGCTCGGGCCAGGTAGTCGGACCTGGACCGGGCGTGGCGTGCTTCAAGATCGAGGGGCGTCAAGCGCCCTATGAACCCGTCCGGATCTCTCTGGAGAAAGTCGGCCGTCTGTTCACGCGAAAGGAACATCGCTTATTTTTAGCGAGTAAAAAAGGTTCAGGCCTTCGGGGCGGCCTTGTAGGTCTCGAGTGCCTCTTGGGCCCCTTTGAGTTTTTGCTGAAGAGCAAGTTTACCCGCCTTCATTTCCTCGGTGTTAGTCTCTAATATCGCCCCAGCTTTGTTTATAGCAGCCTGTGCATTCGTGACGGCCTTCTCGAGTTTCGCGAGATCTGCGTTCGCCACCTCCTCTGCACCAGGCGTCTTCACCTCCGCCGCTCCCGTACCTTTGTTTGACCCCTTGGCATCGAAAAGCGCCAAGAGTATCAGGCCTATAGCCGCCATGACAGAGTTGCTCATGGCTCCCTGGTCGCTCCTTGCGGCCTGAGCGTTAAAGCCCAGGATGGAGCCCAAAAGGACGTACATATTCGTGAGAATCACGGACTGGAGTCCGTCGTCTGTGTTGCGGCCAAGGAAGGCGCCACTCACAAGCGAAATGAGCACGTACACGGCGGAAGATATGGAGCCCGCGAACTTTTTCGCCTTGGCGTTGCCCTTCCGGGACAGGACCACATAAGGAATGAATCCCGTGGCTGACAGAAGGACAGAAGCCATGAGAAACTTGAAGATCGTTCCAGTAAAAGACGCTCCGGAAAGTGCACCTCCGAACCTCGCGTTATAGTCCATGAGAATGAAGAACGAGAGACCCAAGAGCAGGAAGAACAGTCCTGCTGCACTCCCACCCTTGGAGGCCCCCTTGCGGACGTTGGCGGCCGAGCCTGCTGCGAGACCCGCCTGGGCCATGGACACGACGAAATTTGCAAAAGCCTCTGGTGGGGGCATTATTACTAGTGTCTGAGAAATTATACGGCAGCAACCGGAGGCGCTGCCCCACGGAACCGTGCGTTTGCTGCCGCCCGTATAGCCGCAGCAGCCCCGGACGCCTTGAGGTACCCTATGACGAAATACACGAGGGCCAGGATCTCAGTCACGAGAGTCAGGACCATCATCGTGTACCCAACCCCCTTGTTTTGCTTTCCGGACCGCGCCTTGCTGATGGCGATCGCCTGTGTAATCATGAGAAATCCGAAAAAGATGATGGCGCCTATGAACCCGAGGTGAAACGCCGCAGGAGGGACGGCTACATTCCCGTTGGCCATTATTATTACTTGGCTCGGAAAATAATACGGCGCCCAAGCACCTTTTGGGTCTGACTCAGGGCCTGACGGAACGAGGGCCTGGACCACAAGAGCCACCTGGACCAGAACCCGGCCGTCTTGGCCCCTGAACGCCTCCAGTTTTCCCTGGACCCGTGACGCGTCAGGTACCGAAGCATACGGGCCCGATCCTTGTGAATCGTATAGTCCGAGTAACCCTTGAGACCGAAAGCGACCCGGCCCCCTTCTGGAAAGTACACTACGAATTTGTGCGGACTGGACCTCGGGGCCGGCCTGAGAAGAACGGGCGGTCCCTTCATAGTGGCGGTCCTCTAAGACTAATACGTATAGAGATATAAATCACGAGCGCCAAGGTCAGAACGTTGAACGCCATCCAGCCTATGATGTATGGCATGAACGCGTTATTTTCAAGAATCATATTAAGGAGTTGACGAGTAAGAGACTCATCGTCCGAATCAGAAGCCATTATGGATCGCTTTCTTAAAACAAAGAAAGCTAAAAATCCTCCCGTCGATTTCGCATCGGCCAAAGTCATCTGTATATGGGGACCAGAGGGCATAGGCAAGACGTGGTTGGCCGAACAGACCGGCGGGATCCATCTCACAGATGACGTGCTTCGAACGAAACAAACCACGCTCGAGTTTCTCGAACGTGTTCGATCCTCGGACCGGGCCATCATTCTCGATGACTATGAATCCGTCAAGGACCTCGTGGGACTTCGAGAACTCACGGGGTGTCCATCCACGTCACAAATGTTCATCACGGCCCGGTCACCCATAAAGTTGTCTTTCCCCGTGTTCAACCACCAACTCGGTCCTCCCAGTGTCGAAAAAATTTTAAAAATTATTTTTTCTTTGAAACCTGAAGCGGATCCGACCCTTGTGAAGAGACTGGCCGAGGAGTCGAAAGGGTCCGTGCGGTACGTGCTTCAGGGACTCGAGTTCGAGTCTGACCAGCGTGACTTTTTTCAAGAGCCCCGACAGGACTGTGAAGTCCTCTTGTGCAAAGGGGCCCAGGGGCGCGTGCCCACGTTTCGCGACGTGCATGAGCACGGGTACATGT
>Ga0208106_1000578_pt1:0-10000 | contig 11939 bp, 9 predicted proteins | sample CryBogCBE25Jul08_FD_184577 | JGI IMG/M metagenome (GOLD analysis project Ga0208106, IMG submission 184577) | Freshwater microbial communities from Crystal Bog, Wisconsin, USA - CBE25Jul08 (SPAdes) | ecosystem: Environmental > Aquatic > Freshwater > Lake | place: Crystal Bog, Wisconsin...
GGTATTGGAATTGAATCTGAAGCCCTAGAAAGCATGACTAGATAGAGTTTGGAGCAATTTGGATTCATTTCCTTTTTTGAAATGATACCATTGGTTTTGCTACCTTTTTTGTTGGTTTCTATTGTATTTAGGACATAAAAAAACCCACAAAATCAATGATTTGTGGGCTAATTCACTTTAAGTGTAGCGAGAACGAGATTTGAACTCGTGACCTCAGGGTTATGAATCCTGTGCTCTAACCAACTGAGCTACCTCGCCGGATAAATACGAATTTCGTATTCGGGGTGCAAATATAGGGGTTTCCGTAAATTGACAAAATTAGTATGCTAATAACTTGCTGATTCTATCAGCAACTTTTAGTGCTGTTGGAAGCATGGCTGCTTCTAATGCCACATTCATAGGCACTGCAGGTAGATTTTTGGCGCCCATCACTTCAACCCGGGCATCCAGAAAATGGTAACAATTATTCGAAATACGTAGAGATAATGCTTCGGCAAAACTATTATTCAATTGCTCCTCAGTTAATACCAACACTTTTCCGTGCTTTCTGGTACAATCGTAGATCATTTCCTCGTCCAAAGGATACAAAGTTCTTAAGTCTAACACTTCCACATGTCCGGGATGCATTTCAGCGGCCGCCTTGGCCCAATGCACGCCCATTCCATAAGTAATCACACAAACTGTTTCTCCTTGCTTCACAAGTGCAGGATCGGCTTGTAAAGCCACATTTGCCTTACCCAATGGAAGAATATAATCTTTTGCTGGTTCCACACTTCTTGCATCGTCTGTACCCGGCACTTTACTCCAATATAAACCCTTATGTTCCAACATCACCACCGGATTGGGATCATGAAATGCAGCCTTCATCAACCCCTTCATATCAGCTGCATTGGAAGGATACACTATTTTGATTCCTTTAATACTCAATAAGGTACTTTCAATACTTGCACTATGGTATGGCCCGCCCCCACCATAAGCGCCAACTGGTACACGTAATAATACCTGTACCGGAAACTTACCATTCGATAAATAACAACTTTTAGACACTTCTGATACCAACTGATTCAGTCCCGGATAAATATAATCGGCAAACTGTACTTCTACAATTGGCTTTAGCCCTAATGCCGACATCCCCACTGTAGAACCTACTATATAAGCTTCCTGAATGGCAGTATTAAATACCCGATGATCCCCATATTTCTGTGCCAGATTTGCCGCTTCTCTAAATACCCCACCCAATCTATTTCCTACATCCTGTCCGTATACAATCGCTTCGGGATGTTCATCCATTATTTCTTCTATCGCATGCACTGCCGCATCAACCATCATAATCTTTTCGCCTTTCTTCGGATCTCTGATCCCTCTTTCATCCTTAATGATGGATGGCGCAAATACATGATCCTCTACACTTTGAATATCGGGTTCCGCTGCCGCTTGTGCTTTATTAAAATCAAGCACTACTTTTTCTGTACTCGTGGCTTCTAATACATTAATCTCACTTTCTGTAATCCCCATTCCACTCAACACCATCCGCATCTTTGGAATCGGATCGTATAAACCATGCTTTAATAAATCTTCTCTACTTCTATAAAATTCTTTTCTAACGCCACTGGTATGATGCCCCAATAAAGGAACTTTTGCATGCACCAAAACAGGTCTTCTTTCTGTTCTTGCATAACTGATGGCCTGATTCATCGTTTCATAGCTACGTATAAAATCACTACCATCGCATTGCATCCTTTTTAATCCTTTAAATCCTGCCGCATATTCATACGCATTCATGGATCTAACTTCGTCTGAATGTGCACTAATACTCCACTGATTGTCTTGAATTAAATAAACAACCGGCAATTGTTTTAATGCAGCAAATTGTAACGCTTCACTGATCTCTCCTTCAGTCATCGCACCATCGCCCATAGAACACAATACAATCGGCAATTCATTATCCGAACCCCTTCTTAAATGGGTATTATTATAATGTTCTAAAAATTGTAAACCTTGGGCTAAACCTGTTGTGGGTATAGCTTGCATACCTGTTGCACTACTTTGGTGTACAATTGATGGGCGGTTTTTATCTCTACTGCTTGGATGACAATAATAAGAACGTCCTCCAGAAAAAGGATCTTCTTTTTTCGCTAGTAATTGTAACATCATTTCATACGGACTAAATCCTATAGAAAGCATCATACAATCATCTCTATAATAAGGACTCACCCAATCGCAATTCTGCAATTGTAAACCTGTTGCTACTTGTATCGCTTCATGACCACGTGAAGTGCTGTGCACATACTTACAAACGTTTCGGTTTGTATCGTAGGTGTCAGACATAGCTTTGGCCGTAACCATCAGCTTGTATGCACTTGTTAAAATATTAGTGGTCAACATTATTTTTTACTCGAACTATTTAATGGTTAGATCAAACATTTTCTCTTTTTCCAGATATCCTTCTAACAGATCACCAGTAACACATTCTCCTACACCAGAGGGTGTTCCTGTATAAATCAGATCACCGATATTGAGTGAGAAATAATTAGATATATTGGCAATAATTTTATTGAACGAAAAGATCATATGTGTTGAATCACCAGACTGAACGATGTTTCCGTTTTGTAAAAGCGAAAAATGAATGGGGTGATTTAGTATCGCAGGATTCAATTCGATCCATTTACCCAGGATGGCACTATTGTCCCAGGCCTTGGCTTTTTCCCAGGGCAGTCCTTTCTTTTTTAGTTCAGCTTGAATATCTCTGGCTGTAAAATCAATTCCAACGCTGATAGCATCGTAATATTTATCTGCTTGTTGTTCTTGAATGTATTTTCCGTTTTTGGAGATGCGTAGCACTAACTCTACTTCGTAGTGTAATTCGTTGGAGAACTCTGGGTAATAAAACGGTGTATTAGCCTGAAGCAATGCAGATTTAGGCTTCATAAATATCACCGGTTCTTCGGGTATTTCGTTTCCTAATTCTTTCGCGTGCTCCGCATAATTACGCCCTACACAGAAAATTTTCATAGCTCGTGCGTTTAAATAGTAACTAAATAATCGAGTTAGAACCTATTAAAATGAGGGTTCTGGGTACGGCTGATTACTTAAATTATATTTGCTCTAGCTATAACTGTAAATAGGACTATTTTATTATATAAATATTAAATTATTTACCTGGCTCATCGTCTTTTCGAGCCCGATAGAAGCGAAGAGCTCAATGATCTCTGCGCATTTTGCAACCTTCTGATTTACAATGCCCTGTTCGGAGGCTTGCCACTTACCTAATACAAAATCAACCTGGCGGCCTTTGGGGAAATTATTACCGATACCAAATCTTAGTTTGGGATACTGATCCGTACCGAGTGTGAGTTGAATGTCTTTAAGTCCGTTATGTCCTGCATCGGTGCCATTGCCTCTTAAACGAATTTTTTCTAAAGGCAGGGCCAGGTCATCAACAATGGTAAGCGTATTGGCAACTTCTAATTTCTCTTTGTCCATCCAATACTTGAAAGCTTTCCCACTCAGGTTCATATAGGTAGTAGGCTTTATGCAGATAAAGGTTTTTCCCTTCCATTTAACTTCAGCTACATCTGCTAAACGGTCGTTTTTAAAAAATCCACCTTGCTTCAATACAAATTCGGATACTACATCAAACCCAATATTATGTCTGGTATGGCGGTATTCGTCACCAATATTGCCTAATCCTACTATTAAAAATTTATTCATACGATTCGTCAAATTTAGTTGCTTGACGATGAAGTACAAAATGATTGCGCTTCTCTTCGTTAAATAAAAACGTCCCGATGAATCGGGACGTTTTTGATATTGTTTTGGAAAAGAATTATTTCTTCTTTTCTGCAGTAGCTTCTTCTTGCTTTAACTGACGAGTCATCACAACTGAAGCAATTGGAATACGCGGAGAGTTCATGATCTCAAAGTTTGGATCTTTTACATCTTCTACACGAATGTTTGCATTCAATTCTAAATTAGTGATGTCAACTTCAATAGTTTCTTTTAAGTACTTAGGTAAAGTTTTTACGTTAAGTGACTTCATTTTGATAACCAATTTACCACCGCCTTTCACACCAATAGAAGTTCCTACGAATTTCAATGGTAAAGTAGCGATCACTTTTTTGTCTTCTACCAGTTCCAGTAAATCAACGTGGATCAAAGAATCAGACACTTTATCAAATTGTAAATCTTTCAAAATGCAGCGGTATGTTTTACCGTCAACATTAACATTAGCTAATTGGAATTCACCAGTGTACACTAAAGGCTTGAAAGCCTTTGCAGGAGCGTAAAAATTTACCTCCTGAGCACCCCCGTAAATTACACCTGGCACGTTTTCCTGAGAGCGAATCTGGCGGGCGGCTTTTTTGCCATGTTCGGTCCTCAGTTGTCCTTCGATTGTAATTGTTTTCATTATTGATTATTTTTTGGACGGCGAAGGTAAGAAAAATCAATAGAAATAGGACATTCAGAGGAACTAATTCTAAAAAAAAGGCCCTTTTTAGTTGGTTAGTACTAAAAAGGGCTCTTCTATATTCAAAATATTTAAATCTTCTCTCTTCCTTTCAATTGAGAATGGATAAAGAGGCTCGTGATACTCTTATTTTCATAGGCATTACGAATTGCTATCGCAAAAAGGTCGGCCACTGAAATAGCTTTGATTTTTTTCGAATCTTGTCGTAGAGGAATAGTGTCACAAACCACTAGTTCTTCCAATACACTCTTTTCGATATTTTCATAAGCTGCGCCACTCAAAACCGGATGTGTAATCAACGCCCGAACACTAGTAGCACCTTTTTCCATCAACAATCCAGCAGCTTTTCCAAGTGTACCTCCAGTATCGCAGATATCGTCGATGATGATGATGTCTTTGTCCTGCACGTCTCCAATTACCACCATACTGGCGATTTCATTGGCACGTTTACGATGTTTGTCGCAGATTACCATAGGTGCATTGAAATAGCTGGCAATTTCCCGAACCCGATTGGTGCTACCCACATCAGGTGCTGCAAATGCAAGGTTATTCAATTTTAATTGTTCGATATAGGGTATAAAGATGGCGGAGCTATCCAAGTGATCTACAGGTACATCAAAGAATCCTTGAATTTGAGCAGCGTGCAAATCCATTGTAATGATACGGTCTGCACCAGCCGACTCCAACAAAGTGGCAATCAGTTTAGCACCAATTGCTACGCGAGGTTTATCTTTTCGATCTTGCCGTGCATAACCATAATACGGGATGACCGCAATGATTTTATAGGCTGACGCTCTTTTGGCAGCATCAATCATCAATAAGAGTTCCATTAGGTTATCTGTTGGTGCAAAAGTGCTTTGTACCAAAAAAACATAATCCCCACGAATACTTTCCAGAAATATGGGTTGAATTTCCCCATCGCTGAATTTTTGAATATTGATTTTACCAATTGGAGCACCAAAACGCTGCGCTATTTTTTCAGCCAACTTTTGTGATCCATTACCTGAGAAGATCTTTACATTAGGATTCATAGCTTGCTTGGGAATATGATACAAAGATAGATATAAGCAAAGGAAATTGTATTTTGAAAACAGAATATATTTCAACATGCCTAAAACATCCATCAAAAGCTGGTCTCCAGAGGATCAACCAAGGGAAAAATTATTGAGGAAAGGTGCAGAAACATTGAGTAATGTGGAGCTACTAGCCATCCTTCTTAATAATGGAAATAGAACCAACTCTGCCGTTGAAATTGCCATGCAGCTCATGCAAAATGTGCATAACAATTTATCTACACTTTCCCATTTGAGTGTGGCAGAAATAGTGAATTTCAAAATAAATGGATTGGGTGAATCAAAAGCAGTGGGTATTGCTGCTGCGTTTGAGTTGAGTGTACGGAGAAACATGTCATTATATAAAAAAAGTACCATTAATCAAAGTAGTGATGTGGCAGCTTTTTTACAAGCTGAGTTTGGCCATAAGCAGCTAGAAAGCTTTGTGGTAGTGTATTTGAACAGAGCCAACAAAGTAATTCAACAGGAAACAATTAGTGAAGGTGGGATCACTGGAACGGTAGCTGATCCACGAATAATTTTAAAGAAAGCACTAGATCATCATGCTGTTTCCATCATATTATGTCATAATCATCCTAGTGGAAATTTAAAACCGAGTAAGGCTGATGAGTTATTGACCAATAAGATAAAAAATGCTGCTGCATTTTTAGACATTCAAGTAATGGATCATATTATCGTTAGTGAAGAAGGTTATTATTCTTTTGCTGATGAAGGGTTGATGTAAGAAGGAGTGAGAAGTGAGAAGTGAGAAGTGAGAAATGAGAAGTGAGAAATGAAAACTGGGCAGGTTTTCACTTATATCTATTTGAAAATAATTCACCTAATAATTGATTTTACAGGTTTTCGTAAATGCTTATCTATTGATTAGATTGACTTCACTAATAGTGTTGTAAGTAAAAACATTTTAATCTAAAATATTTCTAACTAAGATAAATCGAATCAATTATAATGTTTTTGTGGAACACAGATGATTTCGGATCTGCACTCCTCACTCCTCACTCCTCACTTCTCACTTCTCACTCCTCACCCCTCACTTCTCACTTTGAGTACTGGGCATAAAAAAACCCATTCAAATTAATGAACGGGTTTTTTATAATAAATATGGCAGCTACCTACTCTCCCGGCTTAACGCGAGTACCATCGGCCATGAGGGACTTAACTTCTCTGTTCGGAATGGGAAGAGGTGAACACCCTCGGCAAAACCACCATAAGTCATTCATATCCACCTTTGCTAAAGCTTCGGCGGATAAATAATTTACATATTGGGAGCAAAGTAAAAACAAGAATAAAAAAATAAAGCTTACGGGTAATTAGTACTACTTGGCTTTAATGTTACCATTTTTACACCTATAGCCTATCAACGTCATAGTCTCTGACGACCCTTAAAAGTAAACTCATCTTGTGGAAGGTTTCACGCTTAGATGCTTTCAGCGTTTATCCTTGCCGTACATAGCTACTCTGCATTGCACCTAGCGGCACAACAGATACACCAGCGGTACGTACAACCCGGTCCTCTCGTACTAAGGTCATGTCCACTCAATTTACTAGCGCCCACCACAGATAGGGACCGAACTGTCTTGCGACGTTCTGAACCCAGTTCACGTGCCACTTTAATCGGCGAACAGCCGAACCCTTGGGACCTTCTCCAGCCCCAGGATGTGACGAACCGACATCGAGGTGCCAAACCTTACCGTCGATATGAGCTCTTGGGTAAGATCAGCCTGTTATCCCCGGAGTACCTTTTATCCTTTGAGCGATGTCCCTTCCATACAGAAACACCGGATCACTTTAGCCAGCTTTCGCTCCTGCTCGACCTGTTTGTCTCACAGTCAAGCACCCTTTTACTAATGCGCTCTGCGTACGATTACCAACCGTACTGAGGGTACCTTTGCAAGCCTCCGTTACTTTTTAGGAGGCGACCACCCCAGTCAAACTACCCACCATGCACTGTCCCCCGCAGGGGGTTAGGTTCTAAGCAACAAAAGGTTGGTATTTCAACGTTGACTCCACGACACCTGGCGATGCCGCTTCATAGTCTCCCAACTATCCTACACATTTGTGGCTCAAAATCAATGCAAAGTTGTAGTGAAGGTTCACGGGGTCTTTCCGTCCCGTGGCGGGTAACCGGCATCTTCACCGATACTACAATTTCACCGGGCTCGTGGAGGAGACAGTGTTCAACTCATTAGACCATTCGTGCAGGTCGGAACTTACCCGACAAGGAATTTCGCTACCTTAGGACCGTTATAGTTACGGCCGCCGTTTACTGGGGCTTCAGTCAGAAGCTTTGGCTTGCGCCGAACATCCTTCCTTAACCTTCCAGCACCGGGCAGGTTTCAGGCTCTATACGTCAACTTTCGTTTTTGCAGGGCCCTGTGTTTTTGTTAAACAGTTGGTTGAACCATTTTACTGTGACCGCATCGCTGCGGTACGCTTTATCCCGAAGTTACAGCGTTAATTTGCCTAGTTCCTTCTCCACGGCTCACCCGAGCGCGTTAGAATACTCATCCCGTCTACCTGTGTCGGTTTCCGGTACTGGCTGCTATGCTCGCTTTTCTTGGCAGGGATTTTATGGTTTCGCTTCGTCCGAAGACTCCACTCAGGCGTACACTTCTGTCCGTACGCAACCACCACGTCCCTGCGTCACTTTTAATGCATAGCAGGTGAAGGAATATTAACCTTCTTTCCATCAGATGCCCCTTTCGGGTTTTCCTAAGGACCAGACTAACCCTGATCCGATTAACGTTGATCAGGAAACCTTAGACTTATCGCGTTAAAGTTTTTCACTTTAATTATCGTTACTTATGCCTACATTTTCTTTTCAAATCGCTCCAGCATGGCTCGCGCCACACCTTCTGTGCAGATTTGAATGCTCCCCTACCAATTGTACAAAGTACAATTTTAGAACTTCGGTTCGTAGTTTGATGCCCGATCATTTTCCGTGCAGGATCTCTCGACCAGTGAGCTGTTACGCACTCTTTAAATGAATGGCTGCTTCCAAGCCAACATCCTGGCTGTTATAGAAATCCCACCTCGTTTGTTCAACTTAACTACGTATTAGGGACCTTAGTTGCTAATCTGGGTTATTTCCCTCTCGGCCACGGATCTTAGCACCCGCAGCCTCACTCCCGGAGATATATGATAGCATTCGGAGTTTGTCAGGGTTTGGTAGGCGATGAAGCCCCCTAGCCCAATCAGTAGCTCTACCTCTATCATACTTCATTTATCCGAGGCTGTTCCTAAAAACATTTCGGGGAGAACGAGCTATCTCTCAGTTTGATTGGCCTTTCACCCCTATCCACAGGTCATCTCAAGACTTTTCAACGTCAACGAGTTCGGTCCTCCAGTGTGTGTTACCACACCTTCAACCTGCCCATGGATAGATCACAAAGTTTCGCGTCTACCCCAACTGACTAATCGCCCTATTTGGACTCGCTTTCGCTGCGGCTCCGTTAATTATGAACTTAACCTCGCCAGTTAGGAGTAACTCGTAGGCTCATTATGCAAAAGGCACGCCGTCACTTATATTACAAAGCTCCGACCGCTTGTAGGCGCACGGTTTCAGGTACTATTTCACTCCCCTGTTCGGGGTGCTTTTCACCTTTCCCTTACGGTACTGGTTCACTATCGGTGTCTGAGGAGTATTTAGCCTTACCAGATGGTGCTGGCAGATTCATGCAAGATTCCTCCGGTCCCGCATTACTCAGGATACTACACGTCCACTCTAATTTGCTCCTACGGGGCTATCACCCGCTATGGCTCATCTTTCCAGATGATTCAGATTGATAAAGTTTTCTAAAAGTAGTCCTACAACCCCGGATTGGCACGCCAACCCGGTTTAGGCTATTCCCATTTCGCTCGCCACTACTCAGGGAATCACTATTGTTTTCTTTTCCTCCCGGTACTTAGATGTTTCAGTTCTCGGGGTTGACTCTCCTTGCGGAGTAACACACCTTCAGTGTGCTGGGTTGTCCCATTCGGAAATCTACGGATATATCACTCGTGTGCAGTTCCCCGTAGCTTATCGCAGCTTACCACGTCCTTCATCGTCTCTCAGACCCTAGGCATTCACCATGCGCCCTTATTCGCTTTAAAAAATTTTTCAGAGTGTGTCTTGCATATAACACACCCCACTATTCTTGTTTTTTGATTTTGCAATCCCAATATGTCAAAGAGCTAATATCAGTCTCTATTTTACTAGATCCCAACTTCGCAGATGTTATGGTGTCGAACCACTAGGCCTAGCGCCTACACCTTGTGTTTGAAAGAACAGTTACTTACTTTTTATACCCTATCGTTAAAAAGTGGAGGATAACGGATTCGAACCGTTGACCCCCTGCGTGCAAGGCAGGTGCTCTAGCCAGCTGAGCTAATCCCCCAATTATTTCTGAGTTTTCAGCTAGATGCTACAGCACTTAGCTTTCAGCAGTTCTATAGTAGACCCGACCAGAGTTGAACT
>Ga0208106_1000582_pt1 | contig 11894 bp, 9 predicted proteins | sample CryBogCBE25Jul08_FD_184577 | JGI IMG/M metagenome (GOLD analysis project Ga0208106, IMG submission 184577) | Freshwater microbial communities from Crystal Bog, Wisconsin, USA - CBE25Jul08 (SPAdes) | ecosystem: Environmental > Aquatic > Freshwater > Lake | place: Crystal Bog, Wisconsin, USA...
TTTAAGAGCTGTTTCTAACTGGGTTGTTAGAGTTTGTAAAATTTCTGGAGGTAATCCTGCCGGAGCGCCTAATCCAAGGTAAAAGCCTAATTCAAACCCTGGATAAGTTTCATTAATAGCAGGAATATTCGGCCATTCTCTAAAGCGTGTTGCACCAGTTACTCCAAGGGCTTTAATTTTTCCACCATTAATTTGCGCTTTTGCAGGTGGATATTCAATAAATAGTACCTGAGTTTGACCACCATAAAAATCTTGAAGTGCGCTACCAACTGCCTTGTATGGAATACCTGTCAATTTGGCGCCAGTTCTGGTTTTAAGCATTTCTACAGTCATTCTTGATGCGGAATTGTAGTGTCCGTAGAAAAACTTATCTGGGGCTGCTTTCGATGCTGTAACTAAATCAGCAATCGTATTGAACGGGGAGTCTTTAGGAACAATCGCAACTGAAGCGGCTTGTCCAAAAAGACCGATATGATCAAAGTCCTTTAATGGGTCATAGGAAATCTTTTTATAAAACATCGAATTCGCGGCCATGGTTGTGTTGGTTGTCAGCAAAAGTGTATAACCATCCGGAGACGCATTTTTGACAAACTCTGTACCGACCATACCGTCAGCGCCAGGTTTATTATCAACAATGACAGTTTGTTTGAGATTAGCTTCTAAATATTGAGCAAAGGTTCTTGCCATGAGGTCGCCAGATCCTCCAGGACCAAATGGGACAACGATTACGATTGGTTTTTTGGGATAGCTTTGAGAATGGCTTGTAATGCTGAAGCAAAATAGGCTCAATAAGAGAATCGCATTTAATATCTTGAAGCGTGTTACAAAATGTTTCATGTGAAATACCTTAAAAGATTTATTATCATGTACTTAAGACTATTATATTAGTCATTACAAATGTAAGAAGGTAAGACAATAAAAATGACAGGACCTATGAATATTTCTAACAACGATGAAACAAGTGCAATGAAACCTCTTGAGCGGATTGATTACAGTCCAATCATCCAGCGTAAGCCCTTGCAGCTTCCTGATGGCGCTAAGGTGGTAATTTGGCCCGTTGTGAACATAGAAGAGTGGGATATTACAAGACCAATGCCAAGGATGGCTTCTCCCCCTCCGGGCGGAGTTCCGCCGGTACCTGATGTCCCTAATTGGACTTGGCACGAATACGGCATGAGGGTTGGTATTTGGAGGATTTTTGATGCATTCAAAAAGTACGATATTAAAGCTACGATGTCTTTAAATGCCAAGGTGTGTGAAACCCGCCCCTTAGTTCCTCAAACTGCCCTCGATCATGGTTGGGAGATTATGGCGCATTGCTATGAGCAAATTCCGATTCAAAAGATCCCAGATCAACGAGCAATGATTGCTCAAACGATAGAAGTTATCGAAAAATTTTCTGGCATCAGGCCGCAGGGATGGTTAGGTCCTGGAAGAAGTGAGACCTTTGCTACTTTAGATTATGTGAAGGAAGCGGGGTTTCGCTGGTTTGGTGATTGGGTTCTAGATGATCAACCACAAACCGTAAAAACCAAGCATGGGTCATTAGTCTCAATTCCATATACCGTTGAGCTAAACGATATTGCTATCATGTTAACCAATCTACAAGACTCTGATGCAATGTTTGTGCGTATGAAAGACTCAATTGAAAGAGTTTTGGAGGAGTCTTCTCAGGGGGCAAAGATTCTTGCTTTTGGGATACATCCTTATATTACTGGCGCGACCCATAGAATCAAATATTTTGAAATGATGCTTGCTCACTTGAGAAGTTTACCTGGGGTTGTATTTTGGAATGGTACTGAGATTTGTGATTGGTATGAATCCACACAAAAAACCACCTAACAATTAAGAGAGTTTTCCTTTGATAAACCCTAATACACTTGAAGATGCGTTGAGTCATCTCCAAAATGGAGAAATCACTGCTGTTCAGTTGCTTGAGATTGCTTTGAGTAGGGTTTCTGAAAAAGAAAGTCAATTACATGGACTGATTACAGTTACCAAAGAGGAAGCGCTTGATCAAGCTGAGAAAATCGATAAATCGCGAGTGATGGGTGAATCCTTAGGAATTCTTGCAGGAATTCCTATAACGTATAAAGACGTATTTTTTACCAAAGGAATTCGAAGCACGGCAGGCTCTAATGTTTTGAGTGACTTCAAACCAGAGTCAAGTGCTGCAATTGTTCAAATTTTAGAAAAAACGGGTGCTATATCTATTGGTAAGGCCAATTGTCATGAATTTGCATTTGGATCTCCTAACGAGAACGATTATTTTCCCGCAGCCAGAAATCCTTGGAATATAAATCATATGCCAGGGAGTTCAAGTAGTGGCTCTGCAACTTCTGTTGCTGCCGCATATTGTTATGCTTCTATTGGATCTGATACAGGTGGATCAGTACGACATCCAGCGGCAGCTTGTGGTTTAGTTGGGCTGAAGCCGACAAGGAATCTTATTCCCACAGCAGGACTCATTCCTTTAGCTTCTAGCTTAGACACTGTTGGAATCATTACCAGGAATGTTCGAGACAATCTCATTATGCTGTGTGCTGCAGTAGGTACGCAGGATTACCTGCCTTTTTTAAAGGAGCTTCGCCCCGAACTACCGGGCCTGAAGATTGGAGTAGATTTTAAGCATTTGGAAAATCAAGATGTCCAAGAAGAGGTACGAACATGTTTCCTTAATTCTTTAGATCTCATGCGTGAATTAGGAATTCAGATTGTTTCTTTAAATTTACCCGATTTAAACGAAATTGCTATTGCAGCCAATCAAATTATTCAATATGAGGCATGGTTAGGGCTAAAAGATTTTTATGAAAATCAACATGATGCTTTGGGTATTGGTTTACAGCAAAAATTAAAGCAAGCTCAATCAACAACTGCTGAAGATTATCAAAAGGCTCTTGATAAATCAGCCTTTTATGCAGAAGATGTGACAAAAGTTCTACAACGGGAGCAAATGGGTTCTGTTGACTTAATTGTTTCTGTTGGAAGAGAGGCACCAGCCCAAACTATGCGTGACTTATATGATCACCCAACTGCTGCTAGGAGTACCTGTAACCGCCTTTATAGTTTAACTGGCCATCCTGCAATCACCATTCCAATGGGGTTTGGAAGTAATGGCATGCCTCTAGCCATTCAAATTGCTGGTCAATATCATGATGAATACCTTCTTTTCCAAGTGGCACATGCCTTCGAGAAAAAATTAAACCTATATTCTGGGATGAATAACGTACCATGGTACTAAGGATTAATTAAATTTTTCGAAGCTTCATCAAGTCTTGTATATAATTTAGTATTACCAAAAGAGTGAATGATGACCAAATTTGTCTTCGTTACTGGCGGTGTGGTTTCTTCCCTAGGGAAAGGAATTGCAGCCGCATCATTGGCTGCGATTCTTGAATCCCGCGGCCTAAAAGTCACCCTCCTAAAATTAGACCCCTATATCAACGTTGATCCTGGAACAATGAGTCCATTTCAGCATGGAGAGGTATTTGTTACTGAAGATGGCGCAGAAACCGACCTAGATTTAGGGCATTACGAGCGCTTTGTTTCAGCAAAAATGCGAAAAAGTAATAACTTTACGACTGGTCAAATTTATGACTCTGTTATTCGTAAAGAGCGCCGTGGTGAGTATTTAGGAAAAACAGTTCAGGTTATTCCACATATCACCAATGAGATTCAGACATTTATTGAGCGTGGCGCGGCAGATAGTCACGATGGCAAGGTTGATGTTGCTATTTGTGAGATTGGCGGCACAGTAGGTGATATTGAGTCACTGCCATTTTTAGAAGCTGCGAGACAAATGAATCTTCGTAAACCTCGGGGTGATACGGCATTTATTCATTTGACCCTAGTTCCTTATATTGCTAGTGCTGGTGAATTAAAAACAAAACCAACACAACACTCAGTTCAAAAATTACGTGAGATTGGAATTATTCCGACAGCATTACTTTGTAGAGCTGATCGTCCAATACCTGACGAAGAAACAGACAAGATTTCACTATTTGCGAATGTACGTGAAGAAGCAGTTATTTCAGTATGGGATGTGGATACTATATATAAAATTCCACAAATGCTTCAAGAACAAGGTTTAGATGACATTATTTGTAGTGAGTTAAACTTAAATCCTCCACCAGCTGACTTGTCAGTTTGGAGTAATTTGGTTGAAAGGATGGAAAATCCAAAACATCAAATTACGATTGGAATGGTCGGTAAATATGTCGATTTAACGGAGTCCTATAAATCTCTAATTGAAGCCTTAAGACATGCTGGCATCCATCACCAGACTCAAGTGGATATTCTCTATCTTGATTCTGAAGTTATCGAAGAAGAGGGCGTCGGCTCTTTGAAGGGCTTAGATGCAATATTGGTTCCTGGTGGATTTGGTAAGAGAGGAACTGAAGGCAAGATTATGGCAATTGAATATGCCCGTGTGAACAAGGTTCCATATCTAGGAATTTGTTTGGGGATGCAATTAGCGGTGATTGAATTTGCCAGAAATGTTGTTGGCTTAAAGGGCGCGAATAGTACTGAATTTGAACAAAAGGTAGAGTACCCTGTTGTAGCTTTGATTACAGAGTGGAAAAACCGTGATGGTACTCTCGAAAAGAGGACTGATGAATCAGATTTAGGTGGAACAATGCGCTTGGGATCTCAACGTTGTCCAGTTAAGCCAGGCACAATGGCCGCAGGTATATATGGAACAGAAGTAAATGAGCGTCATCGCCATCGTTATGAAGTGAATAATAGTTATGTTGAGCAGTTCGAGGCGGCTGGAATGATTATCTCTGCAAGAACTCCAACTGAAGAATTACCTGAAATGATGGAGCTTCCACAAAGTATTCATCCATGGTTCTTTGGGGTTCAGTTTCACCCTGAATTCACGTCTACACCTAGATACGGTCACCCCTTATTTAATGCGTTTGTTAAAGCCGCATTGGATTTTTCAGGAGCAAAAGTTACAGAAAAGGAAATTGCATGAAACTTTGTGGATTTCCGGTGGGGTTAAATCATCCATTTTTTTTAATTGCTGGCCCTTGTGTCATCGAATCAGAACAAATGGCATTAGACACTGCGGGTGCTCTTAAAGAGATCACTTCTCAGCTTCAGATACCATTTATCTATAAGTCCTCATTTGATAAAGCGAATCGCTCATCAGGCACCTCATATCGTGGTTTGGGTATGGAAAAAGGCTTAGAAATTTTAGCTACAGTCAAACAAAAAATTGGTGTGCCAGTTTTAACCGACATTCATGCGATTGAAGAAATCAAACCAGTCTGTTCTGTGGTGGACGTTATTCAGACGCCAGCTTTTTTATGTCGTCAAACGGATTTTATTTATGCTTGTGCTCAAAGTGGTAAACCTGTAAATATCAAAAAGGGACAGTTTTTGGCCCCAGGCGATATGGTGAATGTCATTAATAAGGCCAGAGCAGCAGCCAAGGCTGCTGGTCTTGAAGAAGATAATTTTATGGCTTGTGAGCGCGGTGTTAGTTTTGGTTATAACAACTTGGTTTCTGATATGCGCAGTTTGGCAATCATGAGAAAAACACAAGCTCCCGTAGTTTTTGATGCAACGCATTCGGTTCAACTACCTGGTGGTCAAGGAACAAGTAGTGGCGGGCAAAGAGAATTTGTGCCAGTGCTTGCTAGGGCTGCAATGGCTGTAGGTATTAGCGGTATCTTTATGGAAACTCACCCAGATCCAGCTAATGCAATGTCGGATGGCCCTAATGCCGTTCCCTTGCATCATATGAAAAATTTATTAGAGTCTTTAAAAGGGATTGATCAACTGATTAAGTCATCTGGTCACTTTTTAGAAGATGATTTTGAAGCTTTTTAAATCTATTTTTATTTATTGAGAGAAACACATGAGTGCAATCGTAGATATTATCGGCCGTGAAATTTTAGACTCCCGTGGAAATCCGACCGTTGAATGTGATGTTTTATTAGAGTCTGGTGTAATGGGTAGAGCAGCTGTTCCATCAGGTGCATCAACTGGTTCAAGAGAAGCGATTGAATTACGTGATGGAGAACCTGGTCGTTATGTAGGTAAAGGTGTTCGCCGTGCGGTAGACAATATCAACACTGAAATTGCTGAATCTGTAATGGGTTTAGATGCGGCTGAACAGGCTTTTTTAGATAGAACATTAATTGACTTAGATGGTACTGACAACAAGGCTCGTCTTGGTGCAAATGCAACCTTAGCGGTATCTATGGCTGTTGCTAGAGCCGCTGCAGAGGAAGCAGGTTTACCTTTATATCGATATTTTGGTGGATCTGGAGCAATGCAATTACCTGTTCCGATGATGAATATCGTGAATGGTGGAGCTCACGCCAATAATAGTTTAGATATTCAAGAATTCATGATCATGCCTGTCAGCATGACAAGCTTTAGAGAAGCTTTACGCTGTGGAGCAGAGGTATTCCATGCACTCAAGAAGATCATTCATGATCAAGGAATGCCAACTCAAGTTGGTGATGAAGGTGGTTTTGCTCCAAACTTTAAGAGTAATGAAGAGTGCTTGAACACAATTTTGCAAGCGATCGAAAAAGCGGGATATCGTCCTGGTGAAGATGTTTTATTAGCACTTGATTGTGCTGCAAGTGAATTTTACAAAGATGGTAAATATAATTTGGCAGGTGAAGGTCTTCAATTAACTTCAAGTGAATTTACAGACTATCTTGGAAATTTAGCGGATAAGTTTCCGATCGTTTCTATTGAAGATGGAATGCATGAAGGAGATTGGGACGGTTGGGCAACGCTCACACAACGTTTGGGGAATAAGATTCAGTTGGTGGGTGACGATTTATTTGTTACGAATACGAAGATTCTCAAAGAAGGTATCCAAAAAGGTATCGCTAATTCTATCTTGATCAAAATTAATCAAATTGGAACTCTGACTGAAACTTTTGCCGCTATCGAGATGGCAAAAAGAGCAAATTACACGAGCGTTATTAGTCATCGTTCGGGTGAAACAGAAGATACTACTATTGCAGATATTGCGGTTGGTTTGAATGCAGGTCAGATTAAGACAGGGTCTTTATCACGTTCTGATCGCATAGCAAAATACAATCAATTATTGCGTATTGAAGAAGATTTAGGCGATGTTGCATCTTATCCAGGTAAATCTACTTTTTATAATTTAGGTTTTTAATTGCGCTATATTGTTTATGGACTTCTTGTTTTATTAATTGCCATTCAATACCCGTTATGGATTGGTAAAGGTGGCTGGTTACACGTTTACCAAATGGATAAAGAAGTCCAAGCGCAACAGCAAAAAAATCAAGAACTAGAAAAGCGTAATAGCAAAATTGCAGGTGATGTCAACGACCTGCGTCAGGGTACGCGTGCTGTTGAGGAAAGAGCTCGAATCGAACACGGTATGGTTAAAGAAAATGAGACCATGGTGCAGATTGTTCAAAATGATGAAGAGTTACCCAAGCCTATTATTAAGCCTAAAACTGAAAAAAAAGAAGACTCCTCTACAGATAGCAGCCCAAGCACCAAGAAAAGCAAATCAAAATCTGCTGACTCTCATTCACTAGATAAGAAAGCCTCTGCTGATAAAGTTGCTCAGTAGTTTTAGTGTTTACCTTGCGCAGGGCGCATGCCATCTAAAAGGTTTTTAGCTGCAAATAACTGTTCACAATCTACAGCGTCGAATTCATAGACTTTGCCACAAAAATCACAGGTGGTTTCAACGCGACCTTGTTCCTCAAGGATACTTAAGATTTCTGCATGACCAAGCATTAACAACATATTGCCAACGCGCTTTCTTGAGCACTGACAGGAAAAATGAACATTACGCGCTTCAAAAGTCATAACCTGTTGATAGTTTGCTTCATCAGCAAAAAGACGCTGCATTAACACTTGTGGAGCGGTACTAAGCATCTCATGATCATCTACAGTATTGACTAATAGAAAAAATCTTTGCCAGTCATCCAACAACTCTTCCTGACTCACTGATTCGCGAATCTTACCTCCAATGTTCGGGAGTTTTTGGATCAAAATACCGCTAGAAAACTCATCATTACACGCTAAAGAAATATGTGTCTCTAATTGTTCAGAGTGATGCATATAAGCCATCATAGCCTCAGCAATGGACTCAACTGGCTTACCTAAATGGATTAAGGGCACAATGCCTTGATATGCTTGTTGACCATCTGAGCGATTTTCTGGATCAAGTGTGATAGCTAATTTGCCTTGACCATCAGGGTTGATTAGTTCTGCTAAAGACATCGTTTCGTCTAATAGGCTGTGATCGATATTTGGAGCTAGTTTAATCGTTGCTCTTAATCCTAAATTAGCATTACATTCCACTACTAATAAACGGACGACACCTGTTCCTTGAGCTTGGATGATTAATGTGCCATTAAATTTGAGCGTGGCACTAAGAAGTGCTCCTGCGGCAACCATTTCACCGAGGTGTTTTTTTATTGCTGTGGGGTAGTTGCGACGTGATTGTATGGTTTGCCATGATGGCCCTAAGCGAACGATTTCACCACGAACTTGGCTTTTTTCAAACAAAAAGGTTTGTAGGATATCAACTTCTGAAGAGTTGGGGGATGAAGTTTGATTAGTCATTGCAAAAATACTGTGCTTAAGAATAATTTGTTATTGTATTGGGTAATGCAAAATTCAGTCGAATTCCAACAAAAATATCCTATATGGTGTGCTGTTGCACTCGCTTTTGGTGCGGCAATAGCATTGGGTATATCGCGCTTTTCCTACACTTTGTTTTTACCATTAATGCGCGAAGATTTGCATTGGAATTATTTTGTTTCTGGGAACATGAACACAGCCAATGCAATAGGTTACTTAGTCGGGGCTCTCACTTGTAATTGGCTTTTTGACAGAAGTAAATTACATCAAGTCTTTTTATGGGCCACTTTAGCAACCATTTTTTTAATTGCAGCTTCTGGCTTTTCAACAAATGTATACCTCATTTTTACAATTCGATTTATTGTTGGTGCAACTAGCACATGGATATTTGTTAGTGGTGGGGCTCTAGCTGCAAAAATAGGAGTTCTCCATCCTGACAGGTCTGGCTGGATTTTAGGGATTTATTATGGTGGCGTTGGTTTTGGCATAGTTTTAGCTAGTTTATTAGTTCATGAATTCAATTCTCTTGCTATGGATCATGGCTTAGAACACCCTTGGAAATATGCATGGTTTGGTATGGCAATAGTGGCAGTTTTCCTGGGAATTGCCTTATTTAGACCAGTAAAAGCGCTCGATTACTCCATTGCCAGTGCACATTTTAATCAGCGCATTTCTATGAAGCAGATGCTACCTATGAACGTGGGCTATTTTCTGTACGGACTAGGTTATATCGGTTATATGACTTTTTCAGTAGCTCTCGTTAGAGAAATTGGTTTACAAGGGAGTAAGTTAGACTATTTTTATGGTTTATTAGGAATATTTATCATGCTTTCATCCAAAATTTGGTCAAAAAAATTAGATCAAAAAAAAGATGGTTATGTTCTTGGTATGGTTAATCTTGTTTTAGCAATTGCCTGTTTTATTCCAACTTTGATTGCATTATTTGGAGATCATCAGAATGTTGAGATTTGGCAGATCATTCTCATTTTTGTTTCTGCGATGATGTTTGGTTCCAGTATTGTTACAGCTGTTTCTTCAACAACTGCATTTGTAAAACACAATTTTCCACAAGAAGATTGGATCTATGGGATTCGGATATTTACAATTGCTTTTGCATCAGGTCAGATCATTGGACCCGTCATCGTAGGGTATTTATCTGATCTGACTGGTAGTTTAGGTATCGGTTTATTGTTTTCTGCGGGAATTTTACTTTTAGGAAGTTATATTTCTTTTCAGCAAAAAGCAATTTCAGCAGCCCATTAAAGTAAGACATTAAGGCGTGGGATAATAGCGTTTATGGAAAATTTAAACACTCGAATTCGTACACGATTTGCCCCGAGCCCAACGGGTTTTATTCACCTTGGTAATTTAAGAAGTGCCCTGTATCCATGGGCATTTGCAAGAGCTAAAGGTGGTGATTTTATTCTTCGTATAGAAGATACTGATCAAGAAAGATCAACTCAAGAGGCAGTTGATGTCATTATTGAGGGTTTGCAATGGTTAGGCCTTAATATTGATGAAGGTCCCTTTTATCAAATGCAACGCTTAGATCGTTATCAGGTTGTTTTGCAGGAAATGATTCAAAAAGGTGATGCGTATTACTGCTATATGAGTGAAGAAGAACTCAATGTTTTACGTGATGCACAAATTGCCAATAAAGAAAAGCCGCGTTATAACGGAACATGGCGTCCAGAGGCAGGTAAAGTTCTTCCAGCGATACCAGATGGGATCAAACCTGTAGTACGTTTTAAAAATCCACTCAGCGGTAATGTTGTTTGGAAAGATGCAGTTAAAGGCGTTATTTCCATTGCTAATGAAGAGTTAGATGATTTAGTGATAGCGCGTCCTGATGGAACACCAACATACAATTTTTGTGTCGTCGTAGATGATTTAGACATGAAGATAACCCATGTTATTCGTGGTGATGATCACATTAACAATACTCCTCGTCAAATTAATATTATTCATGCACTTGGTGGTCAGGTTCCTGTCTATGGTCATTTACCAACTGTTCTGAATGAGCAGGGTGAAAAAATGAGTAAAAGAAATGGCGCGATGAGTGTGCGTGATTATCACGAAGCGGGGTATTTGCCAGAAGCAATCTTAAATTATTTAGCACGTTTGGGTTGGTCACATGGTGATGCTGAAATATTTACTAAAGAGCAATTTATAAGTTGGTTCGATTTAGAAAGTTTAGGCAAATCCCCAGCCCAATTTAGTCCTGAGAAACTTATCTTTTTGAATCATCACTATATTCAGAATGCTGACAGTCAAGACTTAGCCAAGCGAACAATACCTTTTGCAATTAAAGAGGGGATATATTTTGAAGGTGAACACGTTGTTAATGGACCATCTTTTGTAAAGGTTGTAGATCTTTTAAAAGCACGTGCAAATACCTTAATTGAGATTGCGCAGGGGGCCAAATTGTTTTACATGAATCCGCCGCAACATGATTCTCAATCAGAGGAATTTATAAAAAATGTTCCACCTGCAATTCATCCAGCTATTCAAGATTTTGTGGGTTTGTTGAACGACTCTGATGGGTCTAAAGAAGCGATAGCTGCAGCTATGAAGACTGTTCTTGGGAAGTATTCAGTGAAGATGCCTGCGTTAGCAATGCCAATTCGTTATTTAATGTTTGCAACAACACAAACCCCTGCAATTGATGCAATGATGTCAATTATTGGTAAAGAAGAGTCTATAAAACGACTTTCTATTATTTAAGTTCATCAGGGTTATTGCTTAATTACATAAAAATAGGCTAAAATACTAGATTGTTTTGATTGCTAATATAAACGATCGATTTATAAGTTGTGCAGAAATTGAAAGCTTATACGATCGGGGCTATAGCTCAGCTGGGAGAGCGCTTGCATGGCATGCAAGAGGTCAGCGGTTCGATCCCGCTTAGCTCCACCAGAAAGCGGTTAAAATGCTGTTTTAAATTTATCCAGGTGACAGTGGATAAAGCAGTAAAAGTAGTAAAGCTAGGTCCCCATCGTCTAGAGGCCTAGGACATCACCCTTTCACGGTGAGTACGGGGGTTCGAATCCCCCTGGGGACGCCAATTATTTGGCATCGAGGAGCGGTAGTTCAGTTGGTTAGAATATCGGCCTGTCACGCCGAGGGTCGCGGGTTCGAGTCCCGTCCGCTCCGCCAACTATACAAGGGTATGACCCGGCCAAATACTTACTTTATAGTTTTCTGATCAAGTCTCATAGATTCAATCCATCATCAGGATTACACAAATCTCTCTAAAAAGAGCTATCAAGCTCATGAGATAACTTCCTATTCAA
>Ga0208106_1000583_pt1 | contig 11879 bp, 9 predicted proteins | sample CryBogCBE25Jul08_FD_184577 | JGI IMG/M metagenome (GOLD analysis project Ga0208106, IMG submission 184577) | Freshwater microbial communities from Crystal Bog, Wisconsin, USA - CBE25Jul08 (SPAdes) | ecosystem: Environmental > Aquatic > Freshwater > Lake | place: Crystal Bog, Wisconsin, USA...
GCTTTTGTCCCGGTTGCAAATAGTAACTCAATCACCTCTACCATTACTATCAGTGGTAACGCAGTAGCCACATTCCCAAATACCAGCCATCTCATATTTCAGCAAACCAGTAATGCTACAACTTTTACTGTTTCATCTGCAACATACGGATCAAATGTTACTACAGTAACGCTTACTGGTGGCACAGTACCGTCTAATGCTAATACAGTATATTTAACCAGTAATGCCGTATTCACACCAGATCCACCTAATGGACCATTTTTAAACAACTGGCAATTTGATGCTCAGTTTAGTCCATTAGGCGGACAGCTATATGTGTTAGCACATCCAGCTAAAGATTTAGTTAATATTGATAGTGGTGTTCCCAGTCAAGTATTGGTTGGTCAGATTACCCCTGGCAATAATTATAGCTGGTCATTTACTGGATTATCTGATAGTCAAGGGCAGAACCCAACATATAAACCAATCTCTGTTGACGGAGGTGTTTGTGTTCTATATCCATTTGTGTTCGTGTATGGCTCTCATGGGTTTATCGCTAATAATAATGTTAATGGTTTGTATGGGAATCAAAGTTTTTATGATTGGAATGGACCGTTAGCCAACCAAGTAAACGTTGGCAGTTCTAAGATTGTTAAAGGTTTGCCAATGCGTGGTGGTACTAACTCACCATCAGGTTTGTTTTGGGCAACTGATAGTTTGATTCGTGTTTCCTTTAATTCGGCTGGTTCTGGTGCATCAACCATTCCATCGACTTATTGGAACTACGATATTATTTCTAGCCAAATCTCGATTATGTCATCTAATGCTGTGGTCGAGATGGACGGTGTTTATTGGTGGATGGGTATTGACCGTTTCTATGCTTATAACGGTAATGTGGTAGTTCTCCCAAATGATAAAAATGTAAACTACTTATTTGACAACATCAATTACGAACAGCGTCAAAAAGTGTGGGTTACTAAAGTACCGCGCTACAACGAGATTTGGTTCTTTTATCCTCGTGGTACCGCTACTGAGTGTACCGATGCCATTATTTATAATGTCAAAGATAAGATCTGGTACGATGCTGGGCAAGCGGTAGGAGCACAACGTTCTTGTGGCTATACTACAGAATTGTTCCCTAACCCAATTTGGATTGATTGGAATTACGATCCTATTTTAGGTACGGCAGTTGATGTAATTGCCCATCCAGCTAGTTTGCCAGCTCCATTATCAACTCAATTTTATTTAGCTGGTGATCAAACTGCAACATTTAGTCCTGGTGATAGTGTAACATTTTCTAATGTTCCACAAAGCCCAACCTATTTAATTACTGGTAGCCAAAATATTTATAATACTACGGTTAAACCACCGGGTGTTACTTTGATTACTGTATCGACTGCAATTTCACCATTGCCCGTTGTTGGTCAGCCAGTTTACTATATTACTGGCGGCTATAATGTTTGGCAACATGAGTATGGTCAAAATCAAATTGCTTTAAATGGTGAAACGGCAATTTATTCAAGTATTACAACCAGTGATATTAGTTGGATTTCTGGAACACCCGGTGCCAATTCATTAGTTGGTATTAATCGTCGTATGCATATTCGTCGTGTAGAACCAAACTTCTTGCAATCTGGCGAAATGTCCATGACCATTTTAGGTCGTAAATTTGCTAGTGGTTCTATGCAATTAGATGAGCAAGACTCTGGACCATATTTCTTTAATCCAGATACTGGTAAGATTGACCTTCGTGTTGAGCATCGTTTAATTCAATTAAAGTTTGAGTCAAATACCCTTGGTGGCAATTTTGAAATGGGTAAACTGGTAATTACCGCTGAATACGGTGACGAGCGTCCATGACAAAGCGTGTTTCAGTACAGCAGTTTTTTCCTTGTGTTCCAGAGTTAATGAGCTGGGAAGACTGGAACGCAAACATGATTATTTACTATGGTCAACAAAATGTCATGTTTGCCCCAGAAGAGAATTGGCAAGCCGCAGCTAAAAATATAGCAACAATGGAAATGTTTGGTTCTTATCCAGTTCCAAGTCCAGATACTTATGATGAATGGCAAGCTTGGGCAAAAGACTTTACACAAATAATTAATGGTCCAGCGTATTGACAATTTAGCATAAATATGCTAAGCTTGAAGTACCCTTAATTATTTTTTGATACCATGGACACATTACAAACATCTTATTATTTTTCTTCGGCAGTGCATTATATTGACAAGCCCGAATATTTACAAGCTGTTCGTAATGTGTTTAATGCTCATATAGAGCCACAGAAAAAACAAGTTAATGATGTATATCCAGTTATTATGACTGGTAATTTAGTACAAGAACCAACGCTTCAAGACTTTTGTAGTTTTACCGTTGGTACAGCGTGGAATATTCTTAGTGCTCAAGGGTATGCCCTGGATTATAAAGAGACTTACTTCCATTCTATGTGGGGTCAGTCACATTATAAGTATTCCAACATGGAAGAGCATATCCATAATGATGGAACGCAGATTGTTGGATTTTATTTTTTAGATGTTCCAGAGCGTGGATCTAGAGTGGTATTCCATGATCCTAGAACTGGTAAAAAACAAGCTGGTATGCCAGAAGCAGATAGTAGCAAACCAACAGAAGCAACGGATTCATTGGTATTTGAGCCCAAAGCTGGTAGTTTTTATTTTACTAATTCTTGGCTACCCCATTCGTTTACTCGTAATGGTTCTAATGATCCAGTGAATTTTATTCATTTTAACATTAATGTTCGTGATGTATCGAAGCCAGTTTGCAATAAGAAAGGCCCGATCATCATATGAAAAAGTATCTGATTCGTTTTAACCAAAGTAGAGGCACTGCTGGACATGGAACTAAAGAGCATGTTTGGCGTGTATTCGAAGATGGGCAAGAATATTTGTTTAAGCACTTCCAGCTTCATGTTCCTTCTTTTAGTGAAAAAGACGAAACCGCAGAAAATTGGAATGTGTGTTGTTATGGCTTGATGGAAATTGATAAAGAAACTTCCACAGCTATTATTAAACCCGATATGGAACTAACTAATTACGACGCAACTCAAGTATGCAAACCATGACCCCAACACAAATTGTTACTGCCCAAGCAGTAAAAAACGGAACAGATCCAAAAAAAGTTTTAAAAGCCATGAAAAAAGATGTTAATAATGGCCACGGGCTTATTTTGCATACAAACAACTCAGTATTATTTGTTCATCACATTGGTAATAATGATGCTGAACTTCATTTATTTTCTCAAGATTCACCTTTACAGTTAATGCAATCTTTAAGAGAATTTGTTAAACATATTAGAAATTCTCATTTACATGCGGTTTATGGTCCTGCAAATAATAAAAGCATTGTTCAATTTTTAAAAAAAGCTGGCGTAGATGTTAAACCATCGGATAAACCACATTATACTTGGATGGCTTTAGTATGAGATTAAAATGTAAATGTCACCCTTCTTTACCAGCTAGAGCATTTCAACCCACTGGCGCCAGAGTTACTGGTAGACCGGTTCCTTTTGCACGTGCCATGACATTGCATGGCTGTAGCGGAGGTGGTGGCGGTTGTTGTTTTTTTAGTTGTGTTAGCAATACCGTATCTTGTTTTGTATGTAGTGCTGTAAATGCTGTAAGTTGTGCTATTTGTTCTGTTGCTCAAACTATTGGTCAAGCTGGAGCAACACTTGATTGTGCTGTTCGTAGTGCCATTCCCGGTGGTTGGGCAACCGTTGGCGCTTTGGCTGCTACAGTATTAACCGCCGGTGCAGCATCGGGTGCATTGGCATCAGATCTTGCTGTAGAAAGCAGTGTTGCTATGGAAGATGGTTCGGTACTAACCACTTTTTCTGATGGCTCTACGGCCCTTACAGATGCCAGTGGTGCAACAACTTATACTACCGCTGGTGGTGACACTGTAGCATCAATTGATACCTCTACTTCAGCATTACCAAACGCTGATCCAAATACTGGATTAACTGCTCCATCGACTACATCAACACCCGGCGCCTGCTCTGTGTTAAACCAACCCGATGTTGGTACTACAACACCCACTGGTAGTTCAGTATCATCTACTGGTGCTGCAACAGGTGCTCCATCTGGTACAGTTGGTTCATTAAACCCAGCTCTGCCTTCTGCTGGATCATTGCCAGGTACTAGTGTAGGTTTTTCTGGTGAATTAGCTCCTGGTTCTGTTTTGGGCACTGGTGCGGCTGGTCAAGGTTTACCTGGTGTTTCATATGAACTTGGTGCCAATGGTTTGCCAGCAACCAATGCTTTTGGTGTTCCTATTCAAGCAAGTTCTGTTGGCTTATGTGGCATATCCGCTGGAACTGGTTCTTGCATCGGATTAAAGTGTGTTAATGATGCTAGAAAAGCAGCTAATATGTTGAAAAACATTTTTTCTGGCTCACCAACTACTACTGCCACAGGTGCAAAAGTTGCTTCAACTGGAGCGTCTACTGGAGCGTCTACTGGAACTATTTCCCCTTTAAGTGCAACATCTCCAACAACTGGAGCATCTGCTGGAATTACTCCGTTGGCTGCTGGTACACTGAAAGGTAATCCAACTACATTAGGTGCTTTAAGTTCATTGGTTCCTTCAAATGAATCTGTTGCTGCAACTGAAGATTCTGCTCTATCCACAGCTTACAATCCACTATCTTTGCAAGAAATTCAAAATGCAAACACTGGTGGTCAAATGGTGCCACATTATGGTGAAGGTAGTGGAGTGTGCGAGCCAGTTAAAGGCCCAGGCACAATGCATGGCAATCCTAACCCTATCTCTATGAAAGACATGGGCACTAGTTTAACCCATGGTTCTACTGCTCACCTTTACAAAAAAGGTGGTGAAGTTCATGAACACCATCCAGAGTTTTATAGTGAGGGTGGATTAAAAAATACTTATGTTAAAGGTGCTGGAGATGGTACATCGGATTCCATTCCAGCGATGTTAGCTAACGGGGAATTTGTTATTCCCGCTGATGTAGTATCGTCATTAGGTAACGGCGATAATGACAGTGGCGCCAAAGTATTGGATGAATTCTTAAAAACCATTCGTCAACATAAGCGTCGTGCAGATGCAAATCATTTACCCCCAGACTCAAAAGGTGCTTTGGGTTATCTATTAGAAGCTAAAAAGAAGGTGAAAAAATAATGGCTGGAACAACATGCTCTTCTGGGTTAAATAGCCTACTGTCGGGCTCAAAAGTCACCCAAACGACTTTACCAAATTGGTATAGTACTGCTCAACAAAATTTAATTAATATGGCTGGTGTTGGTGCAGCAAACGCTCCAGCCAATATTGGACAGACTACTGCTCAAAATGCTGTAAACAAATTAAATGCTCCAACCAATGCATTTTCAACGGCAACTAATGCATTAGGATCTATTGCTCAAGGTGCTGCTAACCCATTTAGTTTGTGTGCTTCTACTGGTCAAATGACCCCCAATACCAGCACTCCTTTAGGCGGTTTGTTTGCGGCTCAACGCCAACAATTATGTCAATTGTTACCGCAGACTATTGCTCCAGTTCAAGCTTGTAATATTGGTTCTGGTAACTTTGGTGGTTTGCGTAGTCAAACTGCACTTAATACTGCTAAAACCAATGCGTTTGATACTTTAGCGGCACAGCAAATGCAATCAGCATTGCAAAACCAAGCTGCTGGTGCAACCGCTGGTGGTGCTTTAGGTAATGTTGGAGCACAATGTATTGCTGCACAACTTAACACAGGTACGGCACAATTGAATGCGCCATTCTTACCAGCTTCAAACTACAGCGGTATTATTAATGCAATCAACGCACCTAAGACTTGCACAACTCAGTGCCAGTTATCTCCATTAACAGCAATTAATACTTTGGCTGGTACACCAGCAGTATTATGTAAACTGGCAACTTCTGTAACTGGAACTGGTCCGGGCACATTGCGTGGTTTGTATTGCTCTTTGTTTAATGGCGGTGGGGCTAAAAATATTACCAGTTGCGTTATTAATCAAACTCCTTCACAACCTTTATTTTGCTTTGTGCAAAACTCACAAGGTTATGTAAATACTCCAAAATGCTATGGTTTGCAAGGAACATCAACTGGTGGTTGTGCGTATTCTTGTGGTGCAATTTAAGGAATAATATATGGCAAATGAAACTCCACAAAGCGGATTAGACGCATTACCAGCAAAACCAAAATCAGCGGCTGAACGCACAGCCGAGGTATTAGCTGCTGGCCCAGGAACATCTGATATCTTGCAAAAAATGCAAGCTCGTGTTGATGAGTTAACCAGCCCATGGCATGGTTTTCAAAGTGCTTTGGATGACATGGTTGCTCGTGCTCGCAATAACCCAGCTGAAGCACTGCGCCAGCGTGCTGAGCAAAAACAGCAAGAAGAACAAGAAATCCAAAACCTTGGATTAGGTCTTGCTAATGTGGATATGTTACGCCAACAGTTAGGTGGCATTCGTGGTGGTTTACAAGCTAATGCTCCTATGCAAGGTCAACAAATGCCTATGGGGCAGAATCAAGGTCAAGCGCCACAGCAAGGTGAACAGCAAGATCCTAATGCATTTAGTGGCTACAACTTCAAAGGTGTTCCGCTATCTGTTTACGAATACCAGACATTAAAGAACTATTCTGATCAAGCAGATATCTCTGGTTTTAACGCGGCATTTAAGGCAATCTCCGATATCCATAGTCGTGCCCAAGCTGAAAGTGCAGCTAACTGGGGTCGTTATGACACCGTTGATGCTGTAGTTAGTGGTACCGACATGAATGGTAACTACAAAAACTTCTCAGTTAAAATTCCTAAAGTGGATTTACAAAACTGGCAAGAAAGAGGAATTGTTCCTCCACAGCTCAAAGGTGTTTTGCGTGAACCTAAGATTCAGCCAGTTCAAGCTAAAGCTAATGGTGGTGCAATTCGTCAAATGGCTATTGGAGGTGATCCAGCAGAAGCTCCCGTTATGCCCGGCTCTGGTATGCAAGGTAGCCCTTTAGATACTGCACTAAGTGCCATCATGGGTAGTGCAGAAGCTGCACCTCCAACACAAGGAAGAGTAACTGTTTCGCCAGCTCCATCGATTGATTACTCTATGGATCCAGCGTTCCAAAAACAAGCCCAGCAAAGTGCTCTCCAACAACAAGAGCAACAAAACCAAGCTGAGCTCAAATCCAAAGAAAAAGAGCGTGAAGAAGCTGGTCAGTTTGTTGGTAAGATTAGTTCAATGGCATCAAGCTTTGATGAGATTCAGCGTCGTGCTAATGCTATTATTGATCATGCTTCTAAGCATCCAGATGAGTTTGCTTACAAACAACAGACTGGTCCATATGCTTATTTGTTAGAGGGTGCTGGCGCTATTCCTTATGCTGGTAAACCTATTGAGCAAGCTTTGGAAGGCGTAAAAGAAAAAGTCAGCGGTCAAGATACTATTAACCGCCGTCAAGAAACCCAAGGTCATGCTAACTCATTAGGTATTGACTACACACAAGAGAAGTTCGGTGGTACTGGTGCTCGTATTGGTCAAGGCTTAACACAGATTGCTCAAAATGCTAAAAACATTGGTATTGATAAGCCAGCGGAAGTTAACCTAGTTAATGCCTATATGATTTATGCAACTGCTGGTAAATATAAAGATTTAGCATCAGCTTGGCAAGATTATCAAAGAGCTAATCCAAAGAATCCAGATCCATTTGCTTTTCAGCAATCTCCTCAATATAAAGCTGTTGAAGACAAATGGGGTCTATTCTTGGATCAGAAGTTAAATGCTATCCGTAACGGCACTCCACCAGACGGTACTAAAGATATGGATGCTAAAGGTAATGAAATTGTTTGGAGAGATGGTAAACCAATGAGGGTTAAAAAATGAGCGGAGAAGTTCAATACGAAGAAGTACCTCAAGAAGATCTACACGACCACCAACGCTTTTTTGTTAATAAAGAAAAAGAAGCACCATCTTGGGAAGGTGGCGCAACTGCTTTGGCAGCTAAAGGATTATACAAAGGTGCTCCAGCTGCAACTCGTGCTGTTATAGATCGTATTAAAGGTCCAGGTGCTTCTCAAAGTACCCAGCCTCAAGCTTCTGTAACTGTTGAAGCTGGCCCAACTGAGCCGGCCACACCATACAGTACTTGGAATCAAAAGTTAACTGGTAATGCTGCCCCTGGTTCACAGATGAACAAGCGTTCATTGGATATCAATCAGCGTATGATGGAAACGATTGGCCCTGGTGGTGAGTTTGCTGGTGGTGAAATTTATGGTAATTCCATCGTATTGCCACCCAATATGAAACCAGCAACCACTCCAACCCAGATGGCTCCAGAAGTTGCTGAAGAGTTGCGAGGTTTACTTACTCCAACTGAGCGTGCACTGCAAGCTGTTCGTGGCATGGGTAGCAAAGCAATGCCCTATTTAGAAAAGGCAGATCCTTATTTAAGAGCTGCTGGTTTGTTTGGTGCTGGTACAACTGGCATGGAAGCTATGAAGCGTTTTCGTCATGGTGATTATGGTCGTGGTGCATTAGATTTGATTGGCATGGCTGGAGCTACTGCGGCATCTTTGCCAGTTAAAAATCCATTAACAACTATTGGTGGTGCTGGTGTAGCACTATCGGCTGAGGCAATTAATAAACTGTTAGATCAGTACTATGGTCGTGATTATGCGACTGGCGGTTTAGTTTCTTTGGATTAATTCATGGCTGACGATATTGCAAAGATGAGAGCCGCCCTAACGGACGGCGCTTCTGTTTCTGTAACTGGTGCACCATCTAATTTTGACAATGCTCAAGCAATTGCGCAAAGTCGTTCTTTGCCAGATCTTTCCACAGCATTTAAACCGATTGAGGCATTATATCAAAACATGCCTGGAGCTGCTTTAGTTCAAGGTATTATTCCTACTTTAGAGTTTCCGTTCCAAGTAGCTGGGTCAGCTTTATACGGTTTAGGTAAACAGATTTTTAATCCGTCTGATGCAAATTTTGACCGAGATACAACTAAAGCAATGCAAGCGTTGCAATATACCCCTCCTACCCAAGCTGGTAAAAATGTAGCTAATACTATAGCTCAAGCTCCAGAGGCAATTACTGGCTCTTCTATGCCAATTAGCCCATTACCAGAAATATGGAATAACCCCCCTCGTTTTACCCCCGATGATTTGCGTGCTGGTGCTACATCAGCTATTACGGATGTGCGTAATTTCCCTATGGATTATGCTAACGCCAAGATGGGTTTACAGCGTGAGTATCCTACACTGGGGTCTCGTGCCGCTGGTGTTACTGATACTGCTACAGCTATGGCTAAACCATTGGCTGAGATAGCTTACAACCAAGTTATGGAAAATGGTAACATCAAGATGCCCGGTGGTCTACCAGATATTCCAGTTTATAACTATGCTGTCAAACCAAAGGGTGGCAACTGGCCAACTAATTTAGGATCTACAGAACGGTTATCTACTCAAGGTGAATTGGGTATGCATTTAGCCGATGCCCAAATTAGTGACCCAGCGATAAAATGGTTTGAGCATTTACCAAGACAAGTGCGTTGGGATTGGGATCGGTATATCAATACAAAGATTGATGAACATGGTGGATCTTTAACACCTCAGCAAAAACAAGCTTATGCCGAGGACTTTACTAAAGAACAAAATACTAAGCGAGAACAAAATAACGAAAAACCAATTACCTTGCCTTCGCAATATGCAGCTGTAGCACCTCAGTACAACGCTTGGGTAATGGGTCCATATCAAAAGTATATTACTAATCAAATGGGCACTGGTTTATCTTTTGACCCATTGTTACAAATTTTTAATGATACAGATATCCCAATTAATGAATTACTTGGTACTGATGATTATCATTTAAATCGAGATACTGATTATGCAATTGCACGCAGAAAAGATTATCTTGATAAATTAACTGGATACGGCAGGGGTAGTTCATTTGACCCAAATGCTCCACAAAACATCAATGTCGGTAAACAAACAGCAACAACCCCTACTGGTATTGCTGTAGAAAATGCATTGGACGCAGCACTGTATCCAAAGGGGATATATGCTTTTCCAAAAGAAGAAGGGTATCCTCAATCTGCTCGTTTAAGTCACTTTGATGTTGTTAATGATTTTTTAAATTCGGATATTAGACCACATACTGTTTTACCAGCCATACAGAAAAAAGTGTTGGATGATTTAATAGCTGGCAAAGCTGATGTTAATAAATTATCTAATGCAACACCAGCGGTTGTTGCTGGTCAAATTATTAAAGAATTTAAAGACGCAAGAAAAAGTAAAGAGGCTGTAAAAAAAGCTAAAGATATTTGGAGACAAGCTCGCTTTAAAGATATTCAATCAGATATTCCGTACAACGATGGCTCTAAAATGCATCTTATTACACCAGAAGATGCATATCAAGATGAAAATTTAGTAGCTCGTGATTTAGGTCAAAGTACAATTGATTTAAATCAATGTGTTGGTGCTGGTTGCCGCAATACTGTAGATTATCCAGATCAGCATGGTCCATTTATTGAACCCCATACTGGAAAAGCTCCAAGGGGTACAGTAGAGTATGATAAATTTGGTTATATGCGTCGTCTTAAAAATGGTGAAATACAAATTGCTAGGTTACTTGACCCTAATGGAGTAGCACAAGCTACAGTTAGAATAGATACTAGAAAAACAGATCTTCAAGGTACTGGAAATAACCATAAAAGTTTTATTGAAAATTGGATAAGAAATGCAACAATTTCTGATCCAAAAAAATTTGCGGAATGGCGCCCAGTTTTAGCTAATTTTAATCCAAGGGATGCTGGTGAAAGACAAGCTATCTTTGATTTGTTACCTGGATTAGAAACAGCTTTTAATAAATATTTTAAACCCGAACCAGAAAAACGCATTTCAGAAATGAAAGGTAAGGATAATGGGGACATTCCAGTTCAGTATGTACCTCACATGATGGATTGGTTAAATAAACTTAATGCTTCTGGCGAGCTAACTGATGTATCTGATTTAAGTCATCTACCCGAAGTACATGACTTAGAGCGTAGTTTTGATGCTGTTGGAAAAATGTCTGATCAGCGTAAACATTGGTACTCACCTACCGTAGAGTACTTTTTTAATAAAGTGGAAGATGAAAAAGCGCTTCCAAGATTCTTTACTACTGATCAATTTGCTGAAGAAGCAAGCAAGCGAGGCATAGATTTGTCTGCTGAATTAAAAAATGAGGCAGATAAATATCCAAAGGGTGCTTCTGCATATCTTAAAGACATGATTGATTATTTTGAACCGGGTGCAATTAGACCTGGTTATGCTAGTTATCAAAGAATTATTTCTTTTGATCCTAGAACTATGAATGTAAAAGTTCAAGGGGTTAAAAAAGATGCTGAAGGAAATTGGGTTGATATACCCAGAGATATTAGAATACACAGCACGATGCCTGATTTGAATGAATTTCAAAAGGCCATGGGTCGCCCAAGGCGTCGAGAAAATGAATTGGCTAATGGTGCGCATGAGATGGAACCAGATGAACAAGATCATGTTAATGCAATTAGGCAACGCGCTTATGAAAATGCCAGTGAAATGGTTCGTGGATTATATACTACTGATTTTTTAAGAAGATTGTATGAAGGTGATATGGACGCTAGACAATCTATAGTAACCGATATGGTAGTCTCTCCACGAACCTACGGCTTAACAAACTATTCGCCAGCGGCTCGTAATGCTGTTATTGAACGAATAATGCAAGAAGGGATTTTCTGGCCACACGAAAATCCCCGTGAAGAGTAATCACTTCCGATAACGCTTACCAACCCAACCTTCCGCAGCTAACGGAAAATCTAGAGCCCACTTAGGTGGTGTAGTCATCAAAGTGACTACACGATCTAAGGCGGTTTGCGCCTGATGTTCATCTACTAACATGAGG
>Ga0208106_1000585_pt1 | contig 11869 bp, 10 predicted proteins | sample CryBogCBE25Jul08_FD_184577 | JGI IMG/M metagenome (GOLD analysis project Ga0208106, IMG submission 184577) | Freshwater microbial communities from Crystal Bog, Wisconsin, USA - CBE25Jul08 (SPAdes) | ecosystem: Environmental > Aquatic > Freshwater > Lake | place: Crystal Bog, Wisconsin, USA...
TTATTTTTGCCCCAAATGTAGTACCAAAATCTTTCATGTACTTGTCGTATGCCTGTTTATAAGCAGGACTATTGACAATTTCATCCCCAGTAACACCTGTTAGTGTGCCTTTCATTTGTACCGGAATTGTTTTACCATCAGGTAATGGTACTACTGCTTCAGTTCCATGTAATGTAGCATCATACCCTTGCTCAGATCCAGATAATATCCCACCTCTTGACGCACTTGGTTTCTTTTCTTCATTGCTTGCGGTTTGTGTAGCTGGGATTACTTCACCGGCTTTACCACCTTCAACTTTCATCATTGCCATACGAAACTTTTTCTGTTCGTCTGGTGTCATATCAACATAACGTTTATTTAAATCTAACCCGGTTTGTGAAGCTACACTTTTAGCATAAGCATCAGGATTATTTTCAGTAGAAGGTGCCCATCTTGCTATGGCTTGTCGAGCACTTAAATTAGCGTAATTTTTTCCTTTTAGTAATACATCTTGTGCTTTTTCCCCCATTTCCATAGTTGGAAATACAGCAAATCCCCCATTTTGTCCAATAGCACCCATTTGTATAGCAAAATCGCCATATCGAATATTACCTGGATTATTATTGCGCCAGTTAATATTCCCACCTTTTCTTGTTTCAATTAGTTGACCTTGTGCGTTTTTAATTTGAAGTTGTGCTTGTAATCCGCCAACTGCTCCGCTACTGCCAACTGATCCGCCTTTAGCACCATATGCCCCGACAGCACCTCCGGCGGCTGCTGGTGTTGACGGTGTACCGCTAAAAGCACTTTTAATTTTACCCCATAAAGAAGTTGTTTCGCCACCAACACTTTCTTCTTTTCCGGCAGCTCCGCCAGCTATATCAACGACATCATTAATTACCCCAGCTAGACTTTTCATAGCTGATGTTGTTGGGTTAATACCTTTATTAATTAATAAATCAAAACTTTGTGTAGTATTACGCTGAGCTGTAGTTAAATCAACCATATTTTTGGTCTGTTTATCAGTTCCAGCTTTTTGAGCTCTTTGCTGATCTAAAGCGTCTCGTTCTTGTTGTTCTGCTGTTTCTCCATGTATTTGCCCAGCACCTTTAACTGTTTCAGCATAATCAGTTATGTATTTGTTGGCGTTTCCGGCTTTAGCCTGTGTAGCCCAACTGTCTTGGGCAGTATTAGCATCTTTTCTTGCTTGATCAATAATTTGACTGGTGTTAGTTACACCTTTATCAATCATATCCGCTGCACCACCAAATGTACGACGGAATTTTTGTGCATCCTCACTATTCATCATTCCTGATGCGTAGTCTTGAAATGCTCTAGCAGTTTTAGGACCAAACTGTGCTGTTAATTCTAACAACAGTTCATCATTACGTTTTGCTTTATCTAAAGATTCTTTATCTCCTTTTGCTCGTAATTCATGTTGTGTTGCTGCATAACGCTGATCAGATTGTGCCTGAAGTATAATCTGATTTTGTTGATCTGCTGACATGCCAGTCAGCTTGGTTAATTTATCTTGTTCTTCAATATAAGCAGCCGCACTAGCAGCCATTTCATCAGCAGTTTGCTTTTGTAATGTACCACTAGCCTGTTGAATTTTCATATAACCGGCAATTCCTGAGTTGATATTATCAACACTCATGCCCATTAATTTAAATTGTGTGCCTAAATCACTATATTGTATATCTTTTGCCATAGTGGCAAATTGTTTTGCTCCATTAGCCGCTGTACCACCAAATTGTGCCAGTACCTCTGAATTTTCTTTCATCAATCCAGCCATGTTCCCAATTTCGGACATGGTATAACCCATTGATTGAAGATTTTTAAATGTATCCTGCATGCCAGTAGCTAGACCGCTACGGCTTAAATCTTGATAATTTTTATATAAAGCATCAGCTTGTTGATTTACTGCCGCAACATATTTGGCACCAGCAGTAACTACACCACCGATAATCTTACCTAAAATACCAAATTTACTGGCAAAATTGTCTATTACATCGGCGGCTGCATTTATGCTGTTATTAAATACGCTTGCTCCCGAAGCCCCCGATACCATTCCTGAGCCAAGACTTTTCATGCTTGTGCCCAGTTGATTTATGCTATTTTTTAAGTTTGCAGTGTAATTTTTGATGCCGGTATCAGCATCTTTCATAGCATCAGCTAGTTCTTTGGATATTGGAATACCCTTAGCCAAAGCATCGTTGTATTCATTTAAAATTTCTTGAATTTCTTCCGGGGTGAGTTCAGTAGCCATAATTATACTTATCCAAGGAAAAGACTATGTTACCAAACAACCCATTAAGTCAGTATTTTAGGCAACCTGCAATTTATATTAAACTACCTAGCCAAGGTAACTATTACCCACCAGGTACTTTAGAAATGCCACTAAACGGAGAATTGCCTGTATTCCCCATGACTGCTATTGACGAAATTACATATCGAACGCCAGATGCTTTGTTTAATGGGCAAGCAGTTGTTAGTGTTATTCAAAGTTGTATTCCTGCTATCAAAGATGCTTGGGCAATACCAGCTATAGACGTCGATACTATTTTAGTGTCAATTCGTATTGCTAGTTATGGGCACGAAATGGATTTTTCTACAACTTGTCCTAGTTGCAATAACACAGATGATTATGGAATTGATCTGAGAACGGTATTAGATAACATAAAAGCTCCTGATTATAGTCAATCAATTAAACAAGGCGATATCGAAATTTATTTTAAGCCTATGAGTTATAAAAACTTATCCGATAATAATAAAATGCAGTTTGATGAACAGCGTATTTTTCAAAGTTTATCCAATCCTAGTGCCATCGATCCTGCACAATTATCAGCAGTTAGCGAAGCACTAAAGAAAATGACTGAAATGACTGTAGTAGCATTAACTCAAAGTATTATGACTATTAAAACTCCCACAGCCATGGTTAACGAACCAGAATTTATCGCTGATTTTATGAAAAATTGTGATCGAGCATTATTTAATAAAATCCAAGATTACGTAATTGCCAATAAAACAAAAGCTGAGATGCAGCCAATTAGTATTAAATGTGGTAAGTGCGAGTTTGATTATCAACAAAATATTACATTGGATATGTCGAGTTTTTTCGGGCGCGCCTCCTAGCCTTAAAATCTGATGATGTTGTTAAATTGATAGACAACATGGACAGAGAAATTAACGATATTAGAATGGAGGCGTTAAGAATGAGTTGGTATATGAGAGGCGGATTAACCTACGAAACAGCCATGCAACTCAGTGTATCTGAGAGAAAACTCATAGGGCAAATTATCAAAGAAAATATGGAGACAACTAAAAAATCAGGCATGCCGTTTTTTTAAGTCATTTGTATTCTTAATGTTAACTTAAAAGATTTGCTACGCAAATCCAAGACCTCATTTGCATTCGGTCTTTTATTTTTTTCTATTAATAGTTGAAATACTTCATCTAGATTAATCATCCATAATTCACCGTAAACACGGTGAAAAATAGACTTCATCTGAGTTGAACATCCATCTATTTTAATGAGATTTGTAATATTAATTACAACAGAGGCGGTTGACCGGTACCCCTTACTCAAGCTTCACATATCAACGGAACCCTAGTAACCCGAAATAGATCCAAGTCCTATAAGCATGGGGTGTATCTTTTTCACAGAGCCCAAACCATTTACTGCCTTAAGTTAACAGTTATCTTTGACGCCCAAGATCCGGACCGGGTATCTCACCGTTCCTCAATGGGAGTAGATCTCAATCTACTACAGAGTCTGTCGCTGCCTTGCTATAATTAAATTTTGTTGATTATGTGACTACCATGAACACGAACTTGTATATGTCCATTATAGTAGTCATTAGTTTCTAGTACTTTTCTTTGGAATTGTTCTCGAGCCTCTATATAACTACATTCGGCCTTAGACCTACAATAGTATAGTATTTCTCGAGTAAAATTTTCGCTGCCTAGTTGTTCGATGTCTTTATTAAGTTCTATGTTTGACCCGTAATATTCGCGCCAGTCGCTGTCTATTTTACTTTTAATTTTTTTACGTTTTTTGATGCCGTTTTTTTGTTTAACTGTCTTATATGTTGTTTTACTAAATTTTGATAATTTTTTACCTATGTACTTCCTGCCAGTAATATTATTCGTAATCAAATAGACAAACCCAACTATATCGTCAGGTAAGATCTCTACCTCTTTGTTTTCGAAAAGCCACGTCATTACTTTTAGTTATCATCTTTTGCCTTCATATCGTAATTTATGCGATTTCAATATCGGTATTATACTCTGTAAATCCGCCAGTTTTGATAACTTTGAGTATGTTTTCAACTCTACCAGCAAGTTCATCCCTATGACTTACCAACCAAATTGATTTTTGTCTTTCTCTACTCATATGTTTTAGTAATGATAAAGCATTTTCTACACCTTGTGTATCTAAGCCGTTATCAATCATTTCATCAATGAACAGTACATTAATTGGTGTATACAAACTTTCAAATACGTCTCTAAATGCCCAAGCCATACTTAAAATTAATCGATTACGTTCTCCTCTTGACAAATTATCAAAATCAAGCTCTCTGCCTAACTCTTCGATACTAACAGTTAAATCGTTTTGAAATACAACAGTATGAGGTAGTCCAATACGATCTAGATAATGTGTTAACCTAGAGTTTAGATAAGATAAATTTTGTTCAATAATTTTCTTACGAATAAAACTGTCTTTGCTTGTTAATAATTTAAGTAAAAAATCTTGATGATCTTGCAGTCTTGTTAAACCATTTAAATTGTCGTATTCAACTGTTTGAATAGCCTGACTTCTCATTTCTTCAATTTGCTCACCGTATGGATCTACTTCTGCTGACTTACTGATAATTTGTTTTTGCAAATTATCTAAGGTAGAGCGATGATGTATAGCATCTTCTTCTTTGTCATAAAATGTTTTAGGTGGTTTACCAATGATTCCTATATTATCGATAGCTAATTGTAATTCTAATACGGTAGCACTATGCTCTTGACATTTTATTAAAGCTTCATTTAATTCTTTTTGTTTTGAATCTAATACTTCTTCTTGTTTGCTATCATGAAATGGTTGGCCACAAGTATGACAAGTATGTGATTTTAATGTTGCAATATCTTTTTCTAACCTAGTAACTGACTTTTCCTCTCTTTGAAGATCAAGTTTAGCTCTACTTAATGCCGAAGATAAATCGTTAAAATCTTTACGTCTTTGGTCCCAGACTGCATGATCTTTATGCTTTTGAATTTCTACATTGATATCAATTTCTTTTAATTCATTTAACGCAGATTGTAATTTATTAATATCTTCTGTGTGTTTGTTAACCCACATTGTTTGCTTACGTTTTAAATTTTCAATTTGTTCTTCTATACGTTTGTTGGCTTCTATGACAGCACGAATTCTAAATTCTTCTTGTGTAATTTCATCTTTTGTAAGTTTGTTTAGTTCTTTAATTCTATCAGCACGTTCACTAAGCATTGTGATACCTAGTAATTGTTCAATGATTGTTCGTTGATCATTTGCTTTTAAACTTAAAAATGGTTCGGTATATGTGTTTAATGCCATAATATGTTTGAACATATCATGACTCATACCTAAAATATCTTCTATAGCGTCTTGAGTTTCTCTGCTATCACCTTGAGCATTATCTGTAGCTTCAGTTTCTTTATTATTAACGTAAAATTTTAGTATATTGGGTTTACGTCCTCTTTCAATACGATAATCAGTATTATGAATGTTGAAATCTAAACTAACTAACATGCCTTTGGTATTTGTTTTGTTAACTAGATTATCTTTACGTATATTACTTAATGCTTGTCCATACAAAGCATAACTTAAAGCATTAATGATAGTAGTTTTTCCAGTACCATTTCTACTGCCATCTCCCCCTAAGTCTAAATTTTCTCCTAGTACAAGAGTTAAATCATTTCTGTCAAAATCAATAGCTTGAGTGGAATTTCCTACACTCATAAAATTTTTAACTGTTAAATTTTTTATACGAATCATAAACTTTGATAAATTTTTAATAATAGTTTCGGATCAAAAAACTCTGATTCAATATTAGTAATTTGATCAGTTACAATTTGATCTACACTTTCGAATTTTATATCCCCGGGGGCTAGATCCATATCAACACTATTTTTCTTGACAGGTATAAGAGCCATTTCACGTAAATTATAATCTTTTATAAAAGTTTCTTTAACAAAATTAGCTTCTTCATAACTAATATCAATATCTAATTCTACACGAACATGCATATTTGGAGTAAAAATTTTACTTCCATTATCAATCGCTTCACTTAATTTCATTACACGATATAAAGGCTGTTGATCCCATGATTTAAACACTGGGTCCTGTCCCCATTCTAGTATCATCATTCCGCGATTGTTATCGCCGGCATCAGCAAAATTATGCGGGAAACAATTTCCTATATAAGTTACATTTTGTCTTTTTTGTCTAAGATGAAAATGCCCGCTGAATACACTTTCTACACCCTGAAAACTATCAAGTTTTAGTTCGCCAGTATCAGGCATTTCTACCATAGCATTCATTTTAAAATGAGGTAATTCAAAATGCCCAAACATATATTTTGAATTCATTTTGGATAATTTTTTATAGTCATCGCCTACTAGCCAAGGGGCAATAATAACATCATCTTGTTTGAACCAGTCATTTACAATAATAATATTTGGAATATGTTTTGCCCATTCAGCTCCATGTATATCTCTTTTATCACGATAATATAAATCATGATTGCCAGGAATAAAATAAAAACGTTCAAATGCTGATGAAAGTTTTTCTAATGCTCTTACTGAGAATTGTAAGGTTTGCAAGTTAATAGAAGCACGATGATTATGCCAGTCTCCTAAAAAGAATCCAGTATCGCAATTGTTAGCTTCAGCTTGATCGATGAACCAATCAACAAAAGAATCACAATCGCGATTATGAATTAAACTATTACTTTTTAAGCCCCAATGTATGTCAGTACAGACAGCTGCCTTGCGAAATAAATTTGCCATATATTATTATACACGATTTAAATGTGTAAAGCAATTAAACTGGTTGATCACCGTACGTAATTATTACTTCAGAATCAATATTTTGATTTTTCTTACCAGAATTTTGTCTAGTCCAGCTAGGATTTAGACCATGTATCTCTAGCAAATCATCACGAATATTTTGATTTTTCTTTTCACTATTCAGTACATGAGTAAATGAGTTTGTAATAGCCGCAGTATAATAAGCAAAAGGATTTTGTGATTTTGATTCATCAAATCTTAATCCAATTTGACTTAATTGTACTAAGGCAGCTCCGCGCATTTCTTCATTATATGTATATCCGCGCCAGTTACTACGAGTAGCATATCGTTCACACAATTTCATAAACATGCTGGCTAAAATTCTAGTCATTTGTCCGTGATCTTTACAAAATTCGCCGTGCTCTAAATCACCTTTCCAGTGACTTTTTCCTACAATATACGGTATTTTTTTATCGTCAATACGATAATGATAAAAAGGAGGAAATGGTAGTCTAACGTATTTAGAACTCATTTCTGGTTCATCTAATAACGGTATAATTGAAGTTAATGGATCATCTTCTAACTCTAAATCAAATATATCTTGAATTTTTTCTTTTTTAGTAGTGGCAGACTTGGGTATCTTCTTAGGGGCCATAGGAATATGATCCCAACAAGTAACACGAAAAACTAAGTCAGTATTTAAAATTTTCTTAGGATCAATTACAACCCCAGTTTCTTTTTTAATGCGATCTGCTCTGTTACGTCTTGCTTCGGCTACAGTACGTTGATTAATTTTTTCTACATTAGGTAAAATAATATCGTATTGATGATCGTTTACTGGATCTAAAAATTTACAATATGTATTTTTACTAAGATGAATTTGTCTTAAAATATCTCTATTGTTGAGATATATAACTTTTGTTGTTGATGTTTTTGCTAATTGTGTTGCCACTAATTTGCCTCCTGAATATATATTTATTATAGCATAAAAACAACAGTAGTCAACCTTTTTAGCATTATCTGGACACATTTATACACGCATAAATATTATATAGGATATTCAAAATAATGGCTGATATTACAGTACTACAACAAAATGCACAGCAAGCCCTAATTGTCTTTCAACAAGCTCAAACAGCAGAAACTAATGCTGATACTGCTTTCCAACAAGCATTGGCTTTTTCTAGAGCTAATCCTAGTAGTCCTACTGCTACAGCAGAGTATGATGCGGCATATAATACATTACAACAAGCAAAGAATAATACTGCCAACGCTCAAGCATCATATTATTCAGCTAATGCCGCCCTTGATCAAGCTCAATCTGCTCAAGCACCGCAGCCTGATCCTGCGGTTGCGAAAGAAGATAATAATGCCAACTCTGGGATAGTATCCGCCAATAATATTAATACTACTAATACTCCTGTTACTCCTTCGACAGACGTAGCAGTTAACGACTCTTTAAGTGCCGGTGAATCAGTAGTTCCTGCTAGTCAAATTAAATATACCCCAGGAGAAGTTCCAGCTGAAGAATCTTTAAGCCCAGGAGAACAAATAGTAAGTTCCCCCAACAATGTAATTCCTGCTGACATACAGGCTATGCTTAACGATGCTCGGCAACAAGCAGTGAGATCTGTTCAAGCAGGACAAGATGCTACTAGTACTGATTGGCGTGTAAAATTAAGTTTGGCGCAAGGGGCAGATTATTTGTATAATGCTGGTGATCCAGGAATTTTACAACCGTTACAAGTAACTGGCGGGGTAATATTTCCTTACACTCCAAAAATTGATTTAACATATAAAGCACAATATTCGCCATATGAACTGACGCATTCAAATTATAAAGGTTATTTTTATCAAAGCTCAATGGTTGATGCTTTTAGTGTGACAGGAATGTTTACGGCACAAAGTACAGCAGATGCCACATATTTGTTAGCAGTTATACATTTTTTTAGATCAGTTACTAAAATGTTTTACGGGCAAGATGCTCAACGCGGAAGCCCACCACCTTTGGTATTTTTATCTGGATTAGGTGACTATCAATTTAACAATCATCCCTGTTTGGTATCACAATTCACTTATAGTTTGCCAGATGATGTTGATTATATAAGAGCGCAATATTCAAATAATGCCAATTTAAATCAAACAGCTCAAAATAATGTGCAACAATATGCGGCTATAAATAGTTCAGCAATAAGTTCAGTAAGATTGAGCAATGCCGGAATTAATCCAGGTGCGATGCCCCCGCCATTATTTGGCGGATCATCTATACCCAATTTGGCACAAGGTTCCCCAACATATGTACCGACTAAAATGTCTATTTCTATAACGTTATTGCCAGTGAACACTCGACAACAAGTCAGTCAACAATTTAGTCTTACAGATTATGCTACAGGTAGCTTATTAAGAGGAGGATATTGGTAATGTCAGCAACTTATAATCAAACTAGTCCTTATTATGCTACTGGCTATAGTCAATACTTTTTAGATGTGATGATTAATAGGCCAATACCTAAATTGCCTGATGATCAGTATTTTACAATAAATCTTACTTACCAGTATAGACCAGATTTATTGGCGTATGACTTGTATCAAAATAGTTCACTATGGTGGGTATTTTATCAACGTAATCCAAATACTTTGACTGCCCCACCATTAGACTTTACATCAGGAACACAAATTTATTTGCCAAAAATTACCACTTTAAAATCATCGTTGGGATTCTAATATGGCTAATACATCTGATAGTGGAACTAATGATCCTGTAAAGACAACAAAACAAACACAAGCCACTCCGTCGGCTCCGAATGCCGGTGGCGGAAGAGGATTTGTCAATCCGCCTAATGCCACAGCACAATCTGGGGCCGGTGGTGGAAGAGGATTTGTCAATCCGCCTTATGCTAGTTCGCAATCTGGCGCTGGCGCCCCTTCTGAAGACGCTGGAACAAAAAATGTCACAAAAAATGACAAAGTAATCAATACAGCTGGCAATAATCCAATAACACCACAACCTAATATTCTAGATCAATATGCCAGTTATACGTATTCTTTAAGTTGGTATGCTTTGACAGCTTCACAAGTTAAAACAATGTTTGAAACATCAAAAATTGATACTAATCAATGGTCATTATTAATGCAAAGTGGCGGTGCTAGTATACAAACAAATTCAGTCAATCCTACAACTACCACGTCTTCGACTAATAGTACAACTTCAAATGCTACTAATACTTCGGGCAGAAACAAATATTTTTCTCTAGATTATTACATGGATGATCTTGAAATTACATCTGCGTTTATGGATAAAGGCCCATCATCGGCAACAGATTTATCATTTACAGTAACTGAACCTAATGGTATAACTTTAATAATGAATCTTAATAATGCCTTAAGAGATTTACTTCAACAACCAAAAGGGTCAGTTGGTAATGCTATATTTGTTATGGTTATAAGATTTTATGGATATGATGCTTTGGGAAATTTAGTAACTAATATTGGACAAAGTGCATCACCAGACAATACAAATTATGTAGTAATTAAATATTATCCTTTTACTATAGCTGAACTTACATTTACAATGGCAAGTAAAGCAGTAGTATATCATATAAAAGGAACTATTCCGGCTTATAACTATGCTAAAGGATCAGCATTAGGTAGTGTTCCGTATAATGTTGAACTTTCGGGAGAAACTGTAACTGATGTTCTGAATGGAAAAGTTGTGAATAACGCCACAAGTAACGCTAATGACGGCAGATCTAGTACTGGATCGCCAAGCGTAGCTACAGGTCCACAAAACCCTACAAATCAAGCTAATTCTGCGGCAGGATTAGGTACAGCAGTATTAACAGGCGGATCTTATAATCCTGAAACAGGTGCGGTAGGTTACGCATTTGGAGCATAGTAATGGCAAATGATCCAAACACACCAAATAATGCTTTTTCTTCGAATGGAGGGGGAGCAGCCTTTGGAAACCCTAATTTAGCTAATCAAGGCAGAAAAGCAGGAGCGACTCAAACCCCTGCTAAAACAAACCCTAACTCTCCTCCGCCCAATGCAACTGCCGCTCCCAAAGGTAACACAAAATACGGATATCTTGGATTATGTGAAGCGTTAAATCAATACGAGCAAGATTTAGTTAAAGCAGGAACTGTAGAAATAGCTAATTTTTATGAAGTACAATTTGCTCCGGCATCGTTAGGAAGTGCTAAAGTAAAAATTCCAGGTCAAACAGATAAAAGTCTCACCCCAATGCAAAAATCGGATACTGCTCAATCAAAAGTAGATCCTGCTTCAAATAGTATGAATACGCAAGGTATGAATAAATCAGTTTCTCAAGGCACGCAAATTGTGCAATTTATAGAAACTGTTATGCGTAATAGCAGTTATATAACAGATCAACAAAAATCAGTAAATGATCCAGTAACTGGTAATAATACTCCCAGTTCTTCGGCTACTAGTAGCGATGCCACAACTGACTGGTTTAAAATTAATGTACAAGCAGTCCCAGTCAGTGATAAAATAGATAAGAAAAGAAATGATTATGCTTATCACATGACATATTTGATCAGTACATATGGTATTAATCAATTGCAAAGTCAGTATTTTCCAGATGCTAAATTTCGAGGTGTTCATAAAGTCTATAACTATTGGTTCACTGGAGAAAACACTCAGGTATTACATTATGAACAAACTTTTAACAATATGTGGTTTAATGTTATCAATGGTGATGCTCCTGTGCAAAATAATGGATCACCGTTAGCTCAACAAATATCTTGGCAAAATAAAAATGTACCAGCAACACGATCAGGACAAACGGATCAACAAGCACCTAACGGTGCTTTAAATCCAGCCAGTACAGC
>Ga0208106_1000586_pt1 | contig 11865 bp, 11 predicted proteins | sample CryBogCBE25Jul08_FD_184577 | JGI IMG/M metagenome (GOLD analysis project Ga0208106, IMG submission 184577) | Freshwater microbial communities from Crystal Bog, Wisconsin, USA - CBE25Jul08 (SPAdes) | ecosystem: Environmental > Aquatic > Freshwater > Lake | place: Crystal Bog, Wisconsin, USA...
TAGATCCAGCTGAAACAAAATCAATTGTAGGCAATCCTGATTTCATGAAAGCAGGTTATGCAGCACAATTAAAATCAATTGTGTTAATCAAGAATCAGAACAAAACATTGCCTATACAAAAAGGAAAGACTGTTTATGTTCCAAAAAGAACCACACCTGCTAGTATTAATTTCTTCGGTCAGCCCTCTCCAGAAAAAACAGAGTATCCTGTAAATCTGAACTTATTGAAGAAGTATTATACTGTAACGGATGATCCTACAAAAGCAGATTTTGCCATTGTATTTATCAAAAGTCCTATCAGTGGTGGTTATAGCGATGCTGATAGAGCAGCAGGTGGAAATGGCTACTTGCCGATAAGTTTGCAATTAAAAGATTATACAGCTACTGAATCTAGGTCGAAAAGTATTGCAGCAGGTGACCCCGTCGTAGATCCAACAATCAGCAACAGATCCTATTTAAATAAAACAAACAAGTCCAATAGTTATCCTGATTTAAATACTATTTTAGAAACCAAGAAATCAATGAAAGGAAAACCAGTCATTGTTTCAGTTAGTATTACAAATCCAATGATATTCGGCGAATTTGAAAAAGAAGTTGATGCAATTATTGGAGAATTTGGGGTACAAGTGGAAGCTTTAATGGACATTATTTCTGGAAAGACAGAACCTTCAGGTTTGTTACCTATGCAGATGCCGATTAATATGTCGACCGTTGAAAAACAATTTGAAGATACTCCACATGATATGATTCCTTATAAAGATGCCAATGGACATGTTTATGATTTTGGATACGGATTAAACTGGAAGGGTATTATTAAAGATGCAAGAACAGAAAAATATAAAGTTGCAAAAAAATAGCTGGAATAATTTTAAAAAAATAAAAAAGGAGGTCTTAAGACTTCCTTTTTTTATTGCCAAAATTTAACAATGACTACTAAAACAAAATAAGTACTTTAACTATTCAAAAAAAAATCGAGTAGTATCTCATTATAAAATAATTTATGAAAAACAAATTTTTAAAAAGTGTATTAATTATCAGTATGTATCTTTTTGGGATCAATCAATATGCAATTGCCCAAGATAAAACGAGTAATTGGACACCAGAAGAACAAAAAGAATTATTTGGATATTGCGAAAAAAAAGTGTTGATGAATGATCTAAATATCCCTGAAGAAAAAGCAGATAAAATTAGCCAATTGAATTATTGGGCAATGCTTCAAAAAATTAAAGTGCAAGAAAACACAAACGATACTTTTGCAACAGCAAATGAAGTAGAGATAGAACTAATGAAAAAATATAGAGCTCTTTCATTATCAAACGATCAATTAAAATCATTGTCTGAAAGAAGAAAATCAAATATGAATTCCGAATCTTGTCCTCTGGTTACACTTAACTTTAATCTTATTTATGATACAGCACAAAAAGCACAACTACTACTCAACTTTAAAGCTAAATACCGAAAAGAACTAATTACGAAAGCTACAGTTAATGGGAGACAAGCAGATCAATTATTAGATGCTGAAGTTTGGAAACAAAAAGAAGCCTGTAGTATTTCAAAAATCCCTGTAAACGATTTTAATCGAATAAGAAAAACAGTAGAGATGTATAATATGCTGGACAGAAAATATAAATTAGTTGAAATGACCGATCAACAAAAAGCAGCGGCCATAGATATTCTGAAACAAGTTCAATAAAGTTCTACAAAATGTTATATCGAATTATTACCTTCTTATTAAGTTCTCTAATATCAATACAACTCTTATTTGCACAAACCTTTGTTTCAGTTGATAGTATCATTGAGAATCAAATCAAGAAGCAAAAAGTATCTGGTGCAGTTGCAATGATTATATATCAAAATAAAGTAGTGCTAGATAAAGCTTATGGTTACGCAGACATAGCTAGTCACCTACCAATGCAAACTGAGTCAATATTTAGAATTGCGTCTCAAACAAAAGCAATTGTATCTATCGCATTTTTACAATTAGTTGAATTAGGAAACATTGGATTAGACGATCCAATTGAAAAGTATATTCCAGCATTTCGAGAACAACAAGTAGCAATTATAGAAAAAGACTCTATTAAACTTGTAAGTAAAAAAAGATCAATTACAATCAGAGACCTTCTTAGTCACCAATCCGGAATATCTTCCCCAGAGGAATACCCAAAACTGAAAACTTTATTTTCAAAATACCATTTAGATCAGCCATTAAATGTTGCTTTCAAAACGCTCAAAGATGAAGTTGACCAAATAGCTAAAATGCCTTTGGCACATCAACCCGGTGAAAGATTTAGTTATGGGTTAAGTACTAATGTAGTAGGCAGGCTGATTGAAATCATCTCTGGAAAATCGTTGGATGCATATTTAAAGGATAATATATTTAAGCCACTTCAAATGAAGGATACCTATTTTTATTTGCCTAAGTATAAACAAAACAGGCTGGTAAAAGTATATAGGAATATTAAGAATGATAGTTTATCTGAGATCTCACCAGACATGTATCCCATTAATTATCCGAATGTAGAAAATGGCACATATTATTCTGCCATCGGGGGTTTAGTTTCAACCACACATGACTATGCAAAATTTTTGACCTGCTTATTGAATGATGGGGTGTATGCAAAAAACAAACAACTTATCAGTAGGCTAACTTTACAACAATTTATTAGCAATCAACTTGGCGATAAGAATTTTATTTTCGGTGGCATTAAATCGTTGAATAATTTTGGGTTAGGAGTTGGACTAACTACTAAACAAGGAACTATATTAAATAACGCCACAGAAGGAAGTTTTTTCTGGGGAGGAGCTTTTAACACTGCTTATATGGTAGACAAAAATAGAAAGTTGATTACTTTATTCTATTTCCAAAGAACTCCATTTGATTTACCCCCAATTCTAACAAGATTAGAGAAACAGGCGATAATTGAAATCGACAAGATTATAAGATATTAACAATTGATTTTACTTGCTAACTTTAGTTATTACAAAAAATTTATTTATGAAAAATTTCATATTCAGCACTTTTCTTATTTTATTGGTCTTAAGTACTAAAGCACAATCGGTCTATGACAATGTGAATTTCAGAATGATGCTGTATCCAAAATTTCAAGTTAGTGAAGTTCATTTAAAAAATGGAACCATAGTAGAAGTAGGATTAAACTATAATTTAGAAAAACATCAATTGATATTTATTGAAGACAAGCAATATAAAGAGTTATCCGGTTTAGAAACTATTGATAGCATAATTGTATTAGGAAAAAGTTTTGATACTGAGACAAATCAAGAAGTTATTTCAAAGATTAAATTTATTCCTTTTAATGATAAAATATATCAATGTACTAGTTATGAAGGAATTTATATTCTTTATGACTATAGTGTAACGCCAACTGATTACACTGTTGATCATAATGGCGGCCATAAAGATGAAACTTCACAAAGCAGCAATACAATTACTGGTGCTAATACCATGAGGGTTTACAAAAACAACAATAATGTAAATATGATTCCTTTATATTGTTATAAAGATAAGAATACGATTGTTGAAATAAGGCAAACCAAACAGGTCGCAAACTTATTTAAGCTAGATAAAAATTTAATAACAGGATATATTGGTCAAACTCATATTAATGTTTACCAAGAAACAGATGTTATTAGATTGGTAGACTGGTTAAAAAAGCATTCGATGAAAAAATAACTATTTTGCATTCCAATCCCATAATACAATATCCCAACCAATTCCTCCATAACTTAAACTATCAATCACTTGAAAGCCCTTTTTCTGGTGGGCTTTGAGAGATCTTGGATTATCTTTTGCCACATCTGTGATACAATAATTATATTCCTTTGAATAACAGTCTTTAAAATATTGGTATAGTTGATCCACCAAACCAATGCCCCGAAAGCCTTTGCCAACACATAATTGACCAACCACCACATAATCTGATTTACTCAAATCTAAAGACTGATACTTTGTGCGATCAATGGAATTGAATAAATCTGATAACAGTGCATGTTCATTTCTGATAGATTTTGTTGAAACCAGTGAATACCCTACAACCTTCCCTTCTGAAATAGCAATTACTGAAGGCGCAGCTTGGTGCATTTTCTGAAGAAATTCAATACTATATTCGGCTGTAACAAATCCTTGATCCAATGCCTCCGATTCTGTTAAATATTTACGTAGATTCTCTTTTTGAAGTGCCTGAATACCCAGAAGTTCTTCTTCACTTGTAACCAACTTTATTGATACCATAATTATTACTTGAATTTCAAATATAATAAGTATTTATTCACCCTATTTTGTTTAACTTCAATAGCGTCTTTTTAATTAATTATGAAACAATAAATAAAACTGACATGAACACCGTAGGCTATTTCGAAATTCAGTCTTCTAATCCAGAAAGAGAGATCAACTTTTATCACAATGTATTTGGATGGAATTTTTCACTAGAACCACAGGCACCTAATGTATATTATAGAATTGAAACTCGAAATATGCATGGTGGTCTACTAAAAAGACCCTCGAATCTTCCTCCTCAAGATTGCGGTACCAACGCATTTACTTGTTCCATACAAGTAAGTGATTTCGATAAAATGGCAGAAAAAATTATTGCAAATAAAGGAAAAATGGTAATCGCCAAATTCCCAATTCCTTATCGTTGCTGGCAAGGTTATTTCGTAGACGAAGACAATAACACATTTGGCATTTTCCAGGTAGACAATAAAGCCAAATAGTTAGAACACTCAATTTATCATTTTCAGTTTTATATTTAGCTATCATTCAGCTATCTTGTAAGTCGTGTTGACTTATAGATTAAATTATTTGCCCTTAAGTACTACAATATGATGCAGAAATCGACTTTGTTTATTTTGACAGTTCTTATTTATTTGACTGTTACTGCACAAGAAATTAAAAATACGGTGGAACCTTCCTCATTAATTACAAACGTACAGGTAATAGATGGCACAGGTACTCCAGGCAGAAAAGCATCCGTTCGCTTTTCGGGTAATAAAATAATTGAGATTGGTGAATTAAAAGCACAACAAGGTGAGATAATTATTAATGGCAATGGAATGGTACTTGCACCTGGATTTATTGATAGCCATAGTCATATTGGTGGCTCTCTTGAAAAATATCCAGAAGCCCTAGCAGATCTAAATCAAGGAGTAACTACAATTGTCTCAGGACAAGATGGTTATGGTTCTTATGTGGATAGTATAAAAGCTGGGATTGCCAGAAGACCAATAGCCATCAATATTGCAACTTATACTGGCCATACTGATCTTCGTGAAAAAGTATTAGGTGTTGATCAATTAAATAGACCTGCAACAGATAAAGAGATTGCTGCTATGCAAGCCATCTTATTATCAGAACTTAAAAAAGGTTCCTTGGGTTTATCAACCGGACTGGAATATGCAGGTGCTTATTTTTCAAGTCGTAATGAAGTATTGGAATTAGCAAAAACGGCAGCCGCTGAAAAAACAAGATATATCAGTCATATCCGCAGTGAAGACATAGCATATGCAGATGCATTGGAAGAAATCATTAACATTGGTAGGGAAGCAAAATTACCAGTCCAGATTTCTCATATTAAATTAGCATTAAAAGATGATTGGGGGAAATCATCTAATATCATCGCTCAATTGCAAGCAGCCCGATTAAATGGAATTGATATAACCGCCGATTGTTATCCCTATGAATTATGGAATAGTACTTTAAAAGTATTATTTCCAAAAACAGATTATACCAATCCTGTTAGTGCCCAATATGCTGTAGATCATACCTTTGATCCCACACAATCAATTCTAGTTCGTTTTGCACCGAATACTAATTATGCTGGAAAAACTATTTCTGAAATTGCTAACATGAGAAAAGAAAAGCCGGCAAAAACTTTAATGGGATTAATTGCCGAAGCTGATGTTTACAAAAAAGCACATCCAGATGCAGAAGGTGTGGAAACTATTGCAGCTAAATCCATGACAGACATAGACGTTATAAATTTTCTTGCCTGGTCAAATACTAATATATGTTCTGATGGCTCAAATGGCGGTCACCCAAGAGGATACGGTTCCTTTACAAGAGTTTTAGGTAATTATGTTCGCGATAAAAAAATCATGAGCATAGAGACTGCTATTCAAAAAATGACAAGTCTTTCTGCAGAACATGTAGGAATAAAAAATCGTGGGGTAATTGCAGCAGGGTATTATGCAGATTTTGTGCTATTAAATCCTGCAACTATTAAAGACAATGCAAATTTCAAAGATTCGAAAGCTTTATCCGATGGTATTATAAAAGTATGGGTTAACGGCGTTTGTGTTTACAATGAAAAAAAATCAACTAATAAATTCCCAGGAACATTTATAGGCAGATAAAAGAAAGATAAAAATGGAAACAGAAAAGAAAAGACCAGGGGCTATTGTATTAACGAATGGTTATTTGTCAAGGCCAGATGCTAAAACAGCTCATGGACTTATTAGAGGTACAGAACGTTTTACAATACTGGCAGTAATTGATCCAGAATTTGCGGGTAAAGATGCAGGAACAGTTTTAGATGGTAAACACAGGAATATTCCTGTGTTTGAAACTGTTGCAAATGCAATTGCAGAAGTACATGATATTGAGTATTGTATTATTGGTGTAGCTACAGTAGGCGGAATTTTACCAGAAAGTTTTTTACCAATTCTTGAATTATGCATTCTCAATGGAATATCTATTGTAAATGGATTACATGAATTTTTAAATGACAAACCAGAAATCGTAGCACTGGCAAAAAGACATCAGGTAACACTAACTGATGTGCGCAGACCAAAAGCAAGAAAAGATTTACACTTCTGGACAGGCGATATTTTTAAATTGAAAACCCCAGTAGTAGCAGTTATTGGAATGGATTGTGCCATGGGCAAAAGAACAACTTGTAGAATGATTCGCGAAGCCGCAAATCAAAATGGGATAAAGGCAGAAATGATTTATACTGGTCAAACTGGTTGGCTTCAGGGTGGAGAATTTGGATTTGTTTTTGATACCACTGTGAATGATTTTATTTCAGGTGAATTAGAACACGCAATTTTAAGTTGTAATGAAGCAAAGCAACCTGATATTATTTTATTGGAAGGTCAATCGGCATTAAGAAACCCTTCAGGTCCTTGTGGATCAGAACTTTTGATTTCTGGAAATGCGAAGCATACTGTTTTGCTTGTTGCACCTAAAAGAAAATATTATGAAGATTTACCTGAATGGGGAGAGTTGCCAAGCATTGCTTCTGAAATTGAATTAATAAAACTTTTAGGATCAAAAGTAATTGCCATTGCTATTAACACAGAACACTGTAGTTTGGAAGAAGCTATTACATTTCAAAAGGAATATGAAACAACTTTTAAGTTACCTATATTATTACCAATTCAGCAGGGAGTTGATTCATTAATTCCTGAATTAAAAAAAATCATAAATAGTATCTCATGAAAATAAAATCCATTCATTCCTGGCTTAGTCATTTACCACTAACCAAGTCATATACTATCGCATACAAAACTATTACAGATACAGAAGTCGTTTTTTTGGAAATAACTTTAGAAAATGGCATGTCCGGACTTGGGGCTGCAAATCCGTTCTTTGATGTAGTTGGAGAAACACCTCAACATACCCTTGCGAATTTACAATCAGGCTATCTAGATCAATTTATAGGAAAAGACATTCGTTTTTTCAATGAATTAATTGATCAATCATGTGCCCATTTTCCTAAACAGCCTGGTACCATTGCGGCTATAGATATTGCACTGCATGATTTGTTCGGAAAGTTTTTAAACATATCTGTACTGGATTTTTATGGGTCAAAAGTTAATGCACTTCCAACCTCTGTTACAATCGGAATTAAAGAAACAAAGGAAATGCTCATTGAAGCAGAAGAATATTTTAAACTCGGCTTTAAAATATTGAAAATTAAAACCGGATTGGATGTTGATGCAGATATTGAACGAGTTCGTTCTATTACAGAAAAGTTTTCCTCTAAAATGCTTATTCGCGTTGACGCAAATCAAGGTTATTCATTAGCAGATTTAAAAAAATTTATTAGTCATACTGAAGCATCCACCTTAGAGTTAATTGAACAGCCAGTTAAAACCGGACAAGAATCGGTGTTACATATGATGGGAGAAGAAGACAGAAAAAAGCTAGTAGCAGACGAATCACTTCTTGATGCAAAAAGTGCATGGCAACTTTCTTTGCTGCCTCAATCATTCGGTGTATATAATATCAAACTGATGAAATCAGGTGGTATCAAGGGTGCAAGAGAAATAGCTACAATTGCTAAAAATGCAGGAATTGATTTATTTTGGGGTTGTAACGACGAGAGTATTGTAAGTATTACAGCAGCATTGCATGCGGCATATTCTTGTAGTAATACAAAGTATCTCGACTTAGATGGGAGTTTTGATTTGGCTAAGGATTTAGTGGAAGGTGGATTTGAATTAAAAGATGGGTATATGTATCCAAGTAGTTTACCTGGTTTGGGAATTAAAAAATTAGACTAATCCTTTTTAAACCCGATTAATATTTTGCAAAAACTAACCGCTTCATTAGGTCTGCGTTCAGCCATTTTTGTAGTAATAAGTGTGATCCTGGGTTCTGGAGTTTTTAAGAAAGTAGCTATGATGGCGGCTACACTTCAATCACCTTTATTGGTTTTGCTTTGTTGGGTTCTTGCTGGCATCATCAGCTTGGCAGGGGCTCTTTGTACCGCAGAAATGGCTGGTATGTTTCCCAATTCAGGTGGCGAATATTTTTATTTCCAAAAAGTATACAATCGTTTTTTTGCATACATCTATGGCTGGGCAAATTTTGTAGTATTAAAAACTGCCTCAATAGCTGCTCTTGCATATATTTTTGCTCAATCTTTCAATAGTATTATCCCTCTTCCTGAATTTTCATTTAATCATAATTCTAATGGCGGGATATTGATTGATAATTTATCAGTTAAATTACTTGCCTCTTTTCTGTTGCTGTTACTAACTTATATTAATTACAAAGGAATTCAATACGCAGAGAAATTGAGCAGAATAATGACTGTCTTAATGTTATCTGCTGCAACAATTATTGTTATTGCCGGACTTTCAGCGCCGATGGGGAGAATAAGTAATTTAACTACTGCAAGTATTCATGCAAATCATAGTTGGTCTTATTGGCAAATCATCAAAGCTATTACTATTGCAAGTCTGGGTGCATTTTGGGGATATGAAGGATGGAATTGTGTGGGTTTAATAGGAGAGGAAATTAAAAATCCAAAACGAAATCTTCCTTTGTCATTGGGAATTGGAACCCTAATTATTATACTAGTTTATGTTTTGCTTAACGTAGTTTATCTCTATGTATTACCCATCGATTCTATAATTGAAATGAGTAATCACCCTAATCAGATTGCTGCTGTAGAAGTAATGAAGGTTGTTTGGGGAAAGTGGGGCGAACTATTTGTAGCTGTATTAATTCTTATTACCACTTTCAATGCAACCAATAGTACTATTTTAACATCTGCCCGGCTTTTCTATGCTATGGCAAGAGATAATAATTTTTATAAACCTGCTTCAATTATCCATCCTACTTATAAAACTCCTGCAGTTTCATTATGGCTTCAGGGAATTTGGTCGGTCTTACTAATCTGGTCTGGCACTTTTGATCAACTTACAGATATGCTTATTTTTTCTGCTTTTATTTTTTATGGTGCAACAGCCCTAGCAGTAATTTTAATGCGTAAGCGTTTACCGGATGAACCACGTTTTTACAAAGTATTTGCGTATCCTTTTACGCCTATTTTCTTTTTAATCTTTTGCACTTTATTAATTACCGTAACACTCCAGAATCAACCTAAAGAAGCATTATCAGGATTGGCATTAATTGCAACAGGAATTCCATTTTATTTTTTCTGGAAAAGAAAAGAAATCCAATAAACACTATAAAGGCTTGCTTTCGTAATCTACTAATTCAGCACTCTTCTCAGGTATATGATCATAATTACCTTCCAATGCATATAATCCAAACAGAATAAAACCAATTGCAATTGGATAAAAAACGGTGATAAATACGCCCCATTGAATCATTGTATCAGTACCTGGTTTTTTTGCAATTTCACTACTGGCAGTTTGTAAAAGATAATGAATAGCAAGTGGTCCTAAAACAATCCATACTAAACCAAGATATTTTTTTAAAGCATTCATATTTTAAAGTTTTTTAAATTTAATGTAAGATTGTTTTAACGATCAACTTCAGGATCAATTCTATTACTTATATAAACTGCCCCAATTACCAAACATACTGCAGCAATTATAATGGGATACATTAATCCAACAATCTTATTATCTACATAAATAGTAGTAAGTAATGTTGCAATAAAAGGAGTTAAGCCTCCAAACACACCATTCCCAATATGATAAGGCAATGACATGGAAGTATATCTAATTTTAGTAGGAAATAATTCTACTAAGAATGCTGCAATTGGGCCATACACTAAGGTTACATAAAGAATCAGAATAAATACAATTCCCACCATTTTCCAATAATCAGTACTACTCAATGTTTTTGAAATAGCTACCGCTGGTTTCTTAGTTGTTTTACCAGGAGTAGAGTACGCAGTATCTGTTTTTGTACTTACCATATTCATCCCATCAGTAAAATAAGATTTGGTTACTACTTTACGAATGGAGTCGGTTGAATTGGGAATTACTTTAACCGTTGTTTCAATTTTCGTATTTACAACTATTTCAGTTTTTTGTTTCGCATCTGCAATATTGTAAAGTGACGTAAACAGATAGTTATAAGAAATAATTGCTAAGAACATACCAGAAAGCATAATCCACTTCCTTCCTATTTTATCACTTAGTGTAGCAAACACTACAAAGAATGGTGTTGCAAATAAGATTCCCCAAATTAAAATGGTTCTTGACTGATCAAATTCCACTTTACAAACATTTTCAATAAATGATTGAGCGTAGAACTGGCCAGTATACCATACAACTCCTTGTCCCATTGTTGCACCAAACAAAGCAAGTAATACCATTTTCAAATTTGCTTTATGTCCAAAACTTTCTTTCAACGGATTTACTGAAGTTTTTCCTTCAGATTTCAACTTTGTATACATTGGCGATTCAGCCATTCGCAATCTGATATAGATAGATACCAAAACCAACAAACTAGAAATCCAGAAAGGAATTCTCCAACCCCAGTCATTAAATTTTGCAATTGATTTTGCTTGATCTACATCAAGAAAATGACGAGTCATTAATATTACGCCGAGAGAAATGAATAATCCAAGTGTTGCAGTAGTTTGAATCCAAGAAGTAAAATATCCTCTTCTATTAACAGGTGCATGTTCTGCTACATAAGTTGCAGCCCCCCCATATTCACCACCAAGCGCCAATCCTTGAATTAATCGAAACACAAGAACTAGAATAGGTGCTATAAAACCAATGCTTTCGTAACTAGGTATGCAGCCAATAGCAAAAGTAGAACCTCCCATCAAAACTAAGGTTAGAAGAAATGTATATTTACGACCTACTAAATCGCCCAATCTACCAAAAACCAAAGCTCCAAAAGGTCGTACTATAAAACCTGCAGCAAAGGTTGCTAGGGTTGAAAGTAAAGCTGCTGTTGGGTTTGTTTTAGGAAAAAACTGGTTTGCAATAACCACAGCAAGACTTCCGAATATATAGAAATCGTACCATTCAATTAAGGTACCCAAAGATGAGGCACCGATTACTTTCCAGATTCCTTTAGTTTTATCTTGATCACTCATGGGACAATTTTTGGCTTCGAAAATTAAGATATGATTTTATTATGAGTTCATAAGTATTCTAAAATTTGTTATCTGATATTTTTTAAAAATA
>Ga0208106_1000592_pt1 | contig 11820 bp, 10 predicted proteins | sample CryBogCBE25Jul08_FD_184577 | JGI IMG/M metagenome (GOLD analysis project Ga0208106, IMG submission 184577) | Freshwater microbial communities from Crystal Bog, Wisconsin, USA - CBE25Jul08 (SPAdes) | ecosystem: Environmental > Aquatic > Freshwater > Lake | place: Crystal Bog, Wisconsin, USA...
CTAACAACGTATGGAAGTTCTGAATTAAATCCAGATGTGAATGGACAACCTTCTCCTGTTGATCTGCTGATATTTCAATTGAAAAGTACTTCTACTTTTGAAGCGGCAGATTTCTTAGATCTTTATCAAAATTCTAAAAAAACCCTAGGGTCAGATTTAACAGCTCAGACAAGGCTTGTTATCAAACCGAATGAATGCGTGAAGAATGAACTCACCCTAGACGCACTTACTAATTTCATTGGTATTGTTGTGGCGTTTCAAAACATTGATAAAGCCCACTATAAACAAATTGCCGTTAGGGAGAAAATCCCAAATACAGGCCTTAACTTAAAACTTATCGCTGATGATTTCATAGTCTTAGAAAATCAAGCTTTGGTAGCAGAACAGAAATAAATCAGCAAGGAGGCGCGAAATGTACAACAAAGTTGTTTGGTCAGAGGGGATGTTTCTTTTTCCCCAACATTTTCAACAGCAGGATCGTTATTTTGATTTCCTAATTAGAAACACTCTCAAACTATCAAAATATTTTTGGGGGTTTGAAAAACTTGAAATTGATAATGAACTTTTGTTGGTTGGAAAAATCGCTCTTAAAAGCTGTTATGGCGCTTTTCAAGATGGAACCTTCATTAATGCACCTGACGTAGATCCTCTTCCAATCCCCTTACAAATATCACCCAATACAAACAATTTAACTGTTTACCTGGGAATTCCTCTTTTTCGGACGGGAACGGCAGAAATCATTGATCCACATCAAAGCACTCTTCAATTGCCTCGTTATAAAAGCGCATCCCTAAAAATTATGAATAACACTTCGAATGATATAAACGATTTTAATAACATACAAGTTTGCAACCTTTCTTTATGTCTCTTTACCAATGAAGAAGAATTGAAGGATTACATTGCTTTGCCTATTGCCAAAATAAGTGAAGTTAGTAACACCAATCTTGTTAAGCTAGATGAAACTTTTCTTGCCACTTATCTCAACATTAAAACCAACGCGAAACTTTGTGCTTTTCTTACTGAAATTTTAGGACTGATTAGTCAAAAACGAGATAATCTTGCTAATCAACTTTCTCTTATGAATGATGAAAACCTTCCTGAAATTGAAGAGGTTCTTTTATTACAAATCTTGAATCAATACGAACAATATCTGCAAAATCTTGCAAACGAAGAAAAAGTTTCAGCTTTTGATTTTTATTCCTTATTGTCTGGGGCGTATGCCGCTTTTTCCACATATCTTTCAAAAAATAGAAAACCTGATTTTAGCTTTCTTTATTTTCATAATGATTTCAACAAAACCTTCGACCCTCTGCAGGAAAATCTAAGAGAGTATTTAAGTCATACACTTCAGCAAAAGGCTTTTTCTCTTTCCTTAAAAGAAGAGTCTCTAAATTTGTGGAGTGCCACAATTTTTGATAAAAACTTACTTGATGAAGCAGAATTTATTATTGCAGTCAGTGCAGATATTCCAAATGAAGAATTACGCCAACAACTTCCAAGTCAATTAAAGATTGGCTCTATTGAGGGCATTCACAATCTTGTAAATTATGCGATCCCTGGAGTTAACATTACCGCTTTGTCAGTAGTTCCCAGGCGTCTCCCTTTTTTTGCCGGTTACGTCTATTTTTTATTAGATAAAAGCCATTCTGAATGGCAAAACATTTTGGAATCAACCGGTGTAGCTTTTCACCTGAGCGGTAATTTTCCAAGTTTTAAAATAGAATTTTTGGCAAGTTATGAAGAACTTTAAATAAGAAAGGCTGTTTTTATGAAATTTTATTCCAAATCAAAAGAAATGCCTGATTCTTTTCACCCAGAGGAGATGCCTTTACCATCTTCCAATTTACTACTTTATTCGTCCATTCCCCTTTTAGGATTATTACTTTCTTGGAAAACAAAAGCTTTAAAAGGCAGCCAAGACAATTTTAGAACTCTGCTTATTGATGAGTTTAAAAAATTCATCAAAGAAATTAGTAAAGCCTATCCGGCTCGCACCATTTTAGCCTTACAATATTGTCTTTGCGCTGCCTTAGACGAAGCCATTATGAATACCCAAGAGGGACAAGAAAACTGGGCAGAAAACACTTTACTTAATATCTTTTACAAAGAAACCTTTGGGGGAGAAAGATTTTATCTCATTTTAGATAATATGCTCGAAAACCCTCAAGAAAATGCTCACATTTTAGAGATTTTACACCTTATATTGTCCTTAGGATTCAAAGGAAAAAACTTTAACAAAGATCCCCTAATTCTAAAGGCTGAACAACAAAATTTATCACAAGCGATTTTGCCCTATCTTTCTACTTCGTCTGTGCTTCTAAATACGCCCTCTCACTCTCAAAAAAACTCTCACACCAAAAGAACATCACTTTGGTTTTTTATATTTTTTTCATTTCTCCTTACATCCTTTTTTATTCTGTCACTTGATAAGAAATTAGACAACGCTATGCGGCCCTCTTTGATACTGCTTGAAGACATTTTTAAGAATGGTGAAAATCAATGAAAAAATCTTGGAATATCCCTGAAATCCTCAATTTAATTGGATTGTTCCTAGTTTGTACTTTTGTTTGGGTAAGTGGTTATTTCTCAAAAATAACCCTCTTATCTGCCTTTGCAAAAGCTTCAACGCGCCTTTACATAATTGGGCTTTTTCTTTTTTTCTGGCTCATTCGGTTTCTAATTATCAAGATTGTTTCCCATAAGACTAATCAAAAATTTCTTTATGCATTGGTAGAAGGAGATAGTTCGTCAGATCCATCTGTTCAAAAAGACAAAGCCGAACAAAAAAGTTTAAGAAAATCCATCTTTTTAATCATCTCCACTTTAAAAGCAAATTTATTCTTTAATCGCAGTTCTCAAAAATGTTTTGTAAAAACGCCCTGGTTCTTAGTTATGGGCCCAAAAAATTCGGGCAAATCATCTGCTATTCAGAATGCGGATTTAGATCCTCCCATTTTAGACGATTTTCTCCAAAGAACCTTATCAAGACTTCAAGAAACAAGTGAAACGAAATGGAGTTTCTTCAAAGAGGGCGTTTTTATTGAAATCATCCCATCACAAGAAAAAGAAGCATTACCTATTGCTTTGATTAAGCTGTTAAAAAAATACAGACATCATAAACCAGTAGAAGGAGTTATACTCACCTGTGATATTAATGAATTAATAACGATGGATGCAGAGACTAGAGATTTAACCATAAAACAAACGAAACAATCGCTTTCGCATTTACAAAAAAATCTGGGACTTAATTTATCTATTTACATACTGTTCACTAAATGTGACCTTATACAAGGATTTACTGAATATTTTTCAAGCGAAAATCACACAGAAAAAGCATTGGGATTTGAAATCAAATCTTCTCACCATGAGTATTTGTCCAATCAGTTTAAACACAACTATGATTCTTTTATTTCTCATCTTCAATCAAACCTCAGTCTTATCCTCAAAGAAAATATTTCGTTAGAGTTTTCCAAGAAAGTTATAAACTTTCCTCAACAAATAGCAGCTCTAAGAAATTCATTGGAATATTATGTAAGTGAACTTTTTCTGCCACAAAATACTCAAAAGACCTTTTTTCTTCATGGTGTTTATTTTTCAAGTGCCCTTCAAGAAGGAAAAGCGCAAGACTACTATCTATCGGAACTCACGAACGCATATAAATTAACGTATCAAGCGCCTTTAGAAACTGTTCATACGCATAATAAATCTTTCTTTCTGAGTGATTTTTTTGGAAAACATATTACTTTTAATGCGTCAGAAACTACTTATAATTCACAAACAAAAAGGCTTCTTAAAAAACTAAAAATTGCGAGCTATTGTGCCTTTATACTTTTAATGATTGGTTATGGAATTTTATCGTATAGACACTATGTGCATGAACTTAAGCAAATACAATATATAGAAAAAAACCTTTTCACTGAATTAGACTTAAACCCAAGTGCTTTAGAAAAAGGCGAAACTTGGGGAAGTTTTTCTTGGCTCTCAAGTCTAAATCTTTTGAAAAGCTCGGCTGATTCTCTAAATACTTCTCCATGGCCAAGTCCGAGTATGACCGATCATATTTTAAAGCTGCGTTCATCTCTTATGAATGCCTTTTACTACATTTTAGACTACCGTTTTCTGCCCTTATTCTTTTATGAAATTGAGGAACGTCTTCAAGAAGAAAAAGACCCAACCAGAAACCTGGAATTACTGAAAATATATCTATTATTTAACGCAAATGACCAGACTAGAAAAATTTCTTTAGAAAAACCGCTTAAAGAAATTATTCGGAAAATAGTGATAGAAAATAACAAAACTTCAGATAAAAGAACCCATGAATATATGCACCATCTAGATCTTGCCTTTAGACAATCTCTGCCCTATCTTCCTGTTAATTTTGAACTTATTGAAAGTAAACGTCAGACTCTGGATCACAGCAATCTGGTTAATCAGCTGTATCATAGATTGCAGTCATATGGAGAACAAAATTATCCCAACCCCTTTGTTCCTTTGCAAGTTTGTCCCAATTTCTATGAGGTTTTTATCCAAATAAAGAATGAGATCTTTAGTATCCCAGCGCTTTATACCCAGCAAGGCTTTCAAGAAGTTTTCCAAAAACAAAAAGAGCCTTTTCTAGAACAACTCCTTCAAGATGAACAAACGGTTGGTTTAAGAAGTAACGTCAGTGAAGCTTTAAAAAATACCTTAAGGGAGCAACTAGATGCTCTCTATGCTCAAAATTATTTCATAAATTGGCAAAACTTTTTAACTGAGCACACAATCATTCCAATTAATGATCTAAACCAACTTCTCAAAGTTTTAAAAACAATAGTCAGCAAAGACTCTCCTTTGATCAAAACACTGACTATTTACCAAGATAACGTTTCTCAGATTGCGAATCTTTTGACACCTTCTCAAGCTGAAATATTTTCAAATGTCAGTCAATTATTACAAGCAAAAGAGAATAATCCAGCTGTCATTCAAATTCTTCTAACTCAACTCACTCAGCTTAATAGTTTACTAGCGCCACTCCAGAGTGAAGCAGATATTCCAAAAGCAGCTTTTTCTCTTGTGCAAGACGCTCTAGAAAAAAGTCTGGCTAATCACCCTTTGGGGTCGTTAAAGATAACGGCGTCTTCTCTACCGGAACCGCTTAGCAGTTGGGTCAATAAAATTATTACAGATAGCTGGGAAGTTTTATTAAGCCTTGCAGACGAGCATATAAACAAGGCATGGCAAATTACCTTCAAAAAACCCTTTGAGGAAGAACTTACCCCTCTCTATCCGTTCTCTGCAGAATCAACGCAAGATGCACCTCTTTCTGTCTTTAAAAAATTCTTTGGACCGAATGGAGCATTTGATCAATTTTATAAAACTTACCTGCATGTGTTTGACCAAGGAAAAACCGTTCCTTTCGCAAAGACATCTTTAGAAATTCATAAACCCCTTATCCACACAATACATAAGCTTCAACAGTTGATGTTCGATGAAAAAGGGAATACGAGCTTAGCCTTTTCGATAGAACCCCATACCCTTGATAAACGGCTCATCTCAATCACCTGGACCTTAGCCAACCAAAAGATTGAGTATCGTCATGGCCCCCTTTTCTCAACCAATATTCAGTGGTTTGTTCCCAACCAAAAGAACCTATGCACACTAAGTTGTACAGATTTTCAAGGAAAAATATTGACTGAGAAATATGATGGTCCTTGGTCAATCTTTAAAATGATTGATCACCAAAGCATAACGGAACCCAATGTTCTAAATATTGCACTCGGGAATTATAAGGCGCAATTTTTAATCCAAGGAGCCTTATTTGAGGTTTTAAAAGATATTAAGGCTTTGCATTTACCCAATAGATTGGTGGAAAAAATAAAGTAAAAATAACTTGTAGAGATTTTCTAACGTTAATCTCCATTATTTTTTAAAAGTAAGGAGAAGAAAGATAGATCTTACAACTTTGCTTAATAAAATATGTGCATTACCTTTACGTCCTATCGGAAAATATCCTCATGCAATAACGAATAACATCCATGCTAAAATCTACAAAAATTCTCTTTAATAAAAATCCTATTGATAAACCAACAAATCTCCCTTCTACCCTTTGGCGTAAGTGGTCCGAAGAAATAAAAAGAGCGGAAGTTTTGATAAATATAGGAGTTTTTATTGTAGGACTCGGAACATTTATTGCAACACTATGGGTCACATGGGTTGCCATGAATTTTAATGAAAAACAGATGATAAGGACCGAGTATACAGAATTTCTAAGAAAAACTAACGATTACCTTAACGCTCAATGGGAACAAAATAGTAATCTATTGTCTTTTTTATATGCCGAAGCAGAATATGAACAAACTCTATTGGACCATACTAAATCTCCTGAGGAGATATTAAAATCCACTCAGTTTTATCGTAAAAATGATCAACAAATTCATATAACCCTTAAAAGAAATGAAGATCTTTTGGATGGTCTTACTAAGTTTGTGCCTGAAAAAGAAAGATTAAAATATCAAGACAACGTTATGCAAAATATTTTGGAACATAAAAATGTCTTTATTATAATAAAACATCTTAATCAGGCGCTTAATTACATGACGAATGATTCATTTGATTTTGCTGAAAAAGAACTCAACATGTTAATCAAAGAGTATATAAACTCACACAACATCAACATTAACGACCCTACTACTTATACCCATACCGTTTGTGGTGCTCGTTTAGCGACTTTTTATAACTTAAGAGCTCTTAATAGGATTAAAAAAACTCAGATTAAGAAAAATATAGATGGTGATACCTTAAATTATTGTAAATTGATGGAAGCCATCGCCATAGAAGACTGTAATCTTGCTGAAGCATTTAATCCAAAGAACTTTTATACTTATCTACATAAGGCCTATATTTATAGAGAGCTATACAAAAACACAAGTGACAACGTTTTAAGAAGTAATTATGTTTCCATAATTAAAGAAAATGCGTTTAAAGCTTATAAAATTGCACCCATGAATGCTTCTACTTTTATTAGTTTAGGCCATTACCAAATGCTCATTGATGAATATATGCAGGCCTTTTCTTATTTTAGAGAAGCATTGTTTCTTTATCCGAATAATGCAGTTATTTTATACAATCTTGCTAAGATTACATCTCATTTCGGTCATACCCTAAACAACAAAGAGCTTCTTATGGATTCATTTAATTATGCTGATAGAGCTAATCGAATAAAACCGGAAAATGTAAAAACTCTGATATTATTGATAAATACAGCTTTGCAAATCAAGGAATGTAAAAAAGCTCTCTCAACGTTTGATGACTTAAAAATTGCTTGTTCAAAAGATCCATCTTGCAAAAGAGAAAAAACTCTTGAAATCACTGATCAAATGCTCCAAAAAGTATGTGGAAAATAGATTATCTTTATAATAGTGACTGGTGCTATCGCCGAATAACAAATTTCTTACAACATGCGACACCATCATTTTTGAAGTAAGTTTGCTAAAAGTTTAACAACTTTTTTATCCTTCCAGTCAATCATTCCAACAATACGTCCTATTTCAAAACCTTCTTTGTTGATGAAAACAGTTGTCGGCAGGCCTCTGATTTCAAAAGATCTATAAAGGCTTCCCCTTGCATCTAAGGCAATCGGTAATTTTTTAATAGAATGGCTTTTATAAAAGTTATCAACTTTTTCAAAAGTTTCCGTATCCCCGCCTGAGCACAAGGCAATATTCACAATCTCTCCAGTTGCCGCAAAAGAATCATAATGCGGCAATTCAGCAACACAAGGACCGCACCACGTTGCCCAAAAATGAAGCACCACAGGCTTTCCTTTATAATTGGCTAAGTTTGCCTCAGCTCCACCCTCGACCGCGGGGGTTTTATAAAGCTGAAAAGACGCATCGGGAACTTTTTTGGGCGAGCTGAGTGCTTGATACCCAATATCTAAAAGACTTAATGTATAGCCTTCTGCTTCTTGTTTTGAACCGGTTGCTAAAAGGCCAATGACCTTATAAGAAATGACGATTAGAATCGCAATGACGACGCCTACTGTAAAGCCATTTGGTTTCATTATTTATACCCTCTATATTTTTATACGACCTTTATTCATAACCGACATCGACTAAATACAAACCATGTGGTGGGGCAGTTGGACCTGCTAAGGTTCGATCTTTGGCCTCTAGAATCCTTAAAAGATCCACAGGCGTCCATTTCCCTTCACCAATTTTTTTCAAAGTTCCCATCATAATTCGAACTTGATTATGAAGAAAAGAACGAGCCTTTATGATTGCAATCATTCTCTCTTCTTCTTGTTTTATACCAAATTGTGTCAACGTTTTTAAAGCACTATTACTTTGGCAATCAGCTGATCTAAAAGAACTAAAATCATGACTACCAACCAGATGACTGGCTGCCTTTTGCATAACTTCAATATCAAGCTTTGGAATGACATGCCAAGCTCGAAAACGATCAAGTGCTAGGGGAGTCCGCCTATTTATAATATGGTAATGATAAGTGCGTGACGTCGCTGAAAAACGAGCATGGAAGTTAACGTCGCATTCTTCAATTTTTAAAATAACAATCCCTTTATCCCTAAGATGAGCATTCAAAGCATCTTTTAAACGAAAAGCGGGGTAATGCTTATTTAAATCAAAATGACCAATCTGACCTGTTGCATGCACACCTGTGTCCGTGCGCCCTGCTCCTTCAACCAAAGTCTTTTGTCCCATAACAAGTTCTAAAACATCTTCGATAGAGGCCTGGACGGTACTTAAGCCTTTCTGTCTTTGCCAACCATGAAAAAAGCTACCGTCATATTCTATCCAAATCTTATACCGATAATAGGATTGTATAGGTGAATCTGATGATTTTATGTACATAATTTTAATTACAGCAAGAAAATAAATAAAAATTAACTTAATTTTAATAATACCTCCCTTATTGTGTAAGTAAGGCAACAAGATTGTGCTTGTTTTTTTCAAATTTGGAAATAGAAAACAGCAAATCGATTTTACGGAGGTAATTATGTCAGAAAGCACACAACACAAACTAGACCGAGTCCGTCCCCCTCGCGTTCAAATCACATATGATGTGGAAATTGGTGATGCTGTTGAAATGAAAGAACTGCCTTTTGTTATGGGTGTTATGGCTGATTTATCAGGCATGCCAGCAGAAGAGCTTCCAAAAATAAAAGATCGTAAATTCGTTGAAATCGACAACGATAACATTAACGAAATTATGTCCTCAATTAAACCACGGTTGGCTCTAAGGGTTGATAACAAACTTACAAATGATGAATCACAATTAAGCGCAGAACTTTTTTTCAATAACATGGAAGATTTTGAACCGCTCAACGTTGTTAAACAAATCCCGGCTCTCGCTAAGTTGTACGAAGCACGTTCCTTGCTAAAGGATCTTCTGACAAAGCTTGATGGAAATGATGCCCTTGATCATCTTCTTCAAGAAGTTATTACAAACACTGAAAAGCGTGACGCTCTTCAAAAAGAATTGGGCATCCCTGAAGCCCCTGCTGAAGCTCCAAGCGCATAGACAGCTAAAAAGTAATAGCAGAGAAAATTTAAAGGAGAAAGATAATGGCAGACGAAACTCAAGCAGCAGTTCCTCTCACTCTCGAAACTTTATTCCTTGAAGGAAAATTGGTTCGTGATGAAAGTCAAAAACCTTTTGCACGTGATCTTGTGCAAGAGTTTGTAAACCAACTTGTTCAACAAGGTAATACCATCAGTAAAGATGCTGCAGCCTTTTTGAATCAACGAATTCAACAAATCGATGAGCTTATTGGCGCACAATTAAATGAATTTATGCATCACCCCGCTTTCCAAAAACTTGAAGGCTCTTGGAGAGGTTTAAATTACCTAGTGCAAAATACAAATACGTCAGCACATTTAAAGCTACGTTTACTGAATATAAGCAAAGCAGAGCTATTACGTGATCTTGAAAAAGCTGTTGAGTTTGACCAAAGCCAACTTTTCAAGAAAGTCTATGAAGAAGAATATGGCACTTTTGGTGGACATCCTTATTCATGCTTGATTGGAGATTATCAGTTCACACGCCATCCACAAGACTTAGAACTACTTGAAAAAATATCAAACGTCGCTGCAGCTGCTCACACGCCATTCATCTCAGCTGCTGATCCAAAACTCTTTGACTTAGATAGCTTTGAACACTTAGGAGTTCCTCGCGACCTTTCAAAAGTTTTTGAAAGCTTAGAACTTGTCAAATGGAATAGCTTCCGCAATAGCGAAGATTCAAGATACGTAGCTCTTGTGCTTCCTCGGGTTTTGATGCGTCTTCCTTATGGGGCTAACACATGTCCTGTTGAAGGCCTAAACTTTGAAGAAAATGTTGTTGGAACAAACAGCAATCACTTCTGTTGGGGTAACGCCGCTTACATTCTTGGGCAACGTATTACCAATGCTTTCACTAATTTTGGCTGGACAGCAGCTATTAGAGGTGTTGAAGGTGGTGGTATTGTTGAAGGACTTCCAGCATACACCTTCAAGACAACAGATGGTGACATTGCCTTGAAATGCCCGACAGAAACAGCAATTACTGATCGCCGTGAAAAAGAACTTAGCGATTTAGGTTTTATTGGTCTGTGTCATTGCAAAGGAACTGATTTTGCGGCTTTCTTTGGCGGACAAACAACTCAAAAAGCAAGAGTCTATAACTTAGACGATGCCAATGCGAACTCAACCTTGTCAGCCCGTTTGCCTTATGTCTTGGCGGCTTCACGATTCGCTCACTACATCAAGGTTATCATGCGTGATAAAGTCGGCAGCTTCTTAACAAAAGCGAATGTTGAACTTTACTTAAACACTTGGATCGCTAACTACATTTTACTGAACGACGATGCTCCACAAAATGTAAAGGCGCGTTATCCTTTACGCGAAGCTCGTATCGATGTGTTCGATGTACCAGGTAAACCAGGAGCTTATAGAGCAGTTGTGTACCTGCGTCCTCACTTCCAAATGGAAGAGTTGACTGCATCTATCCGTTTGGTTGCAACATTACCACCACCTGCAAAATAAGAAACGAATACTTAAGGAAAATTGGCAGATTTCAGAAGTCTAAAGTCTGCCAATCATAAAAAGGAGACAAAAGATGCCACAAAATTATACGATTACTGAAATACCCGGTAAAAGCAGATTAAAACTTGCAACAACCGATACACAAACTCCTGATGATAAGGGCGTAAAATCGCCTGAATGGATGATCTTGATAGATGATCTTCTTACATCAAACGTAGATGGATTTAACGATCACTGTGAATTATTTGGTTGGTATGGAGAATCCAGTCGCTTAACAACAGGTGACGCTAGCAATCAGCTTTTTACTTCTGCGACCTTAAAACATACAGACCTTACCCTATTACTGCCAAACGGTGGCCATGGGGCGCAGCTTGAAAGCAAAATGAATCTTGGAATTCCACTTGCAAACATTGAAATCGTTCGCTTAGGAAACATTAAGAGCACAAAAGTTAAACTGCAAACAATTGCATACACAGACTGCCGAATTCAAACATTTCAACAACAATTGGACAGAATTGTTTTGAATTTAATTGTCTCTTCAAAAACAAACACTGTATATGTTTTTGATAATGATGGCACAAACAAAGGTCAAATGGTTAGCAAAGTCGATTACTCAAAGAACACAGCTGAGTAATTAATTTTCCCCTTTGGGGCACTCTTTTGTCCTTCTTTTTTCTCTTTAGATGGGGATTTTTGTAATTGCAAAAATCCCCAACTCCTTAATGCAAATCTCCTTTCCATTCAATTAATAAATTTTTAATAAATTAGTAACTAAAATTTAATTAATAAAGGAGATATC
>Ga0208106_1000594_pt1 | contig 11797 bp, 25 predicted proteins | sample CryBogCBE25Jul08_FD_184577 | JGI IMG/M metagenome (GOLD analysis project Ga0208106, IMG submission 184577) | Freshwater microbial communities from Crystal Bog, Wisconsin, USA - CBE25Jul08 (SPAdes) | ecosystem: Environmental > Aquatic > Freshwater > Lake | place: Crystal Bog, Wisconsin, USA...
ATTATACACCGCACTGTTGTTCGCAAGAGCGCGGTGGGGAGCGGTTTGCCACCACTGTCCGGCTTTAGCATGTCTGATCCTTTCATCATCTAAGTCTGACAATGATATCATAGCTGAGCGGCGAACACCACCTACCACAACTACTTCACCAATTTTACACATCAAATCATGGCACTCTAAACTATTTAGTTTACGACCTTGTGCATGTTTAAAAATATTAACAGAGAAGTTAAACAAATCGACTAATGGTTCTGGCCCGGAAGCTCTTCCACCAAATGTTTTGAGTCGTGCTCCGGCAGGGCGGACGGACTCAACATTCCACTTAGGGATTTCTCCGGCCCAGAGGTGAGCGAGTAGGAGGCGGAGAGACTTTGCCCATCCTTCCTTGCTATCGTGTACGACGATGGTGTGCTCTGAATCAAACAAGTTTTCTGGCACTTCTGGCAAACGGTTAATGTACTTGGATTCAACTGAGAATCCAACACCAGTTCCGCAAAGCAAAATGAACATCGCTTCGTCAAATGACTTGGGGTCATCAATCGGGAGATAGCTGCAATTATATACGCAAGTATTGTCACGGTCGGCACTCTTTCCTGCCGTCATCATGGCTCGCATGGACGGCATCAAATCTAAGTTATGGATAGCATCAAAAATTTCATTCTTTAATTCTGTGTTACTTTGTATTGCTGGGGTACGACTAAAAATATATTCAACGTAGCGGTTAACTGTTTCTGCCCAAGTTTCTCTACGGTGTTTTTCATCTACAAATCTAGCATAGCGACTGGCGGCAATGTATTCTTGATACTGATCCATTTATTATTCTCTGTGTTATTGGTTTATTAAAGGGTAAAAAAGCCGAGGTGGTTTCCACCCCGGCTCGGCCCATCTACTGGGTACTACAACTACTTATACTGCGAAATCTACTGCTGCGGTTGTACCGCCACCTAACTTCTCGCCATCCTCTAACTTTTGGATGTTATTCAAGCCGCATGCAATACCTTTAGAACCTTGAGCATTGTATGGGTAGAATGTAATTGAAGCGCGACCATAGCAGCCGCTGTAAAACTCATCAGGATTGATGATTGGATTTAAATCTGCATCTACTACACCAGGTTTTTGTGCTGAGTTAGCATTGATGAAATAGCTGTTTGCGTATGCTGGGTCGTTTTCACGCTCCATATCGCCATCACGTAAACCACCTTTAACCATCTTTGGAACCGTACCACCGAACACTGCAGCTGAACCTGCTTTGGTGTCGTCAAAAGCCTTTTGCAACTTTGCAATAGTTTCTTTGTCAGACTTAGGAATGATGATTGATACTGAATACTTAGGAGTACCACCTTCGATACCTGAGTATGGTTGAAACACATGGCAAAATGAGAAACGAACTTTACCTGTTACTACTTTTGCTTTTACGCTTTGTGACATGATATTACCTTTATAAACGAAAGAACTGGGCTTCATTCGGGGCCAGTTCGGCAACCCGTACAGCAATTATATACTACTATGAATCTAAATACAAACCATGTTTTGTTAATGCTTGTTTCATGGCTAGTGCGTTAATAAAATCAGACATGACTGTCGTATCTTCTAACGACTGTGGGTCTTCTGAAACATAGTCTATAACATCCCAAACTGTGCTTCTTAAACCCATAACAGATTCTCTCATACTTTTTCCAGAAAGTCCATCGAAATCTTTAATATATTTTTCGATTAACAGATCTGGCACTTCTATTTGTTCACCATAACATTCTACATTCATTTGGCTACCATTACAAGACCTACGTTGCCCATGGCATATCCTAAGAACATTATACCAGTTCCAATGCCGCCCTTAATGAATTGGTCTATTGCTACTACAAGATAGACCAAACCCATTGCCGCAATTAGCCATGTGCTCATACGAAATCCTCTTTGGCAGTTTCTTTTACACGGACTAACTTTGGCGAACCTTCTGGGCGTAATACTAAATCGCCAAGATAGGCTGCTACTTGTTTGTTAATTTTTTCCAACGTTGCTAATGACTTGAGCTTTCGTGGTTCCCAAATCTGCTCTGCTGGTAAACCTTTTTCTACAAGAACTGTTGCTGCTAATTCTTGGTCTGCAATTTTGCGGTGTGTTGTAGATGTAGTTAATTTAAAACCCTGTGGAATAATTTCTTTTTCCACTGCACGATCTAACGCATACGTTTCTACATCGTTTACCCAAGTTCTTAAGTCTTGAGCTTTAATTAAGACTTCGCTAATCTCGTCTTCACTGAGGAGCGGCGGGGCTTTAAACTCTTGTTTGGCAAGCTCCGTGTTGAAGTCGCTGCGAGCCCTGCACTGCGCTTTTGCCCTGCAGAATTGGCAGTGGTCGCCTGGGAGGAACTCGCCTGCGCCGCTCCACGCTTTCTTGGCTTTTGGTCGGACAAAATAATTGGCCCAGTCGAGGAGCTTAACAATTGATGTCCCATCAGATGAGATGCTGTCCAAGCGAGGCTGGTGGATTGTGTATTCAACTTCACGGATCTCTGGATATTCTTCTTTAAACTTGCTATACGCTCCAAGAGCATAGAGTCTAAGCTGAGTATTGTCCATTGCTGCGACGGGAACACCTTTGCCAAACTTAAGATCAAGTACTCGAATTTTGTATTTAGATAGGATGACAACGTCTGCTGTTCCAAAGCCGTCGGGCACCCAATCAGAGAAGTCAACACGTTGCTCAAAGAGAGGAACGTCTCCTTCACCAATTTGACTGCGAGTGTATAAAACGTAATTATCGACGTAAGCCTCAAAATCGTCGTCGTAGTAGGGTGTTGCTTTAATAATTTCAAGTTCACGATTGTATTCCTCAATTCCGATTTGTCCAAAATGGTAGCGTAATTTTATTTCACCCAATGAATGGGCTATTGTACCTTCTTGACTAAAGTCGAAAGAACCTGACGTTTTTTTCTGTTCCGGGAGTGTTGCTTCTAGTCTAGCGCTTGGAGTACACGACAACCACCGTTTAGAGCCGGAAGCTGATAGTAATGCGTGGGCTGTCATTCTGTTTCCTTTTTAGCATGTTTACCAAGGTACAGTATAGCAGATTTTAAGATTTGTGTGGAATCTTTTGCTAATCCAAGCATTGTATTGCAATGCCCACAAAGAATTGCTCTAACTTTGCCTGTTGCGTGGCAATGGTCTACACAAGTATATTTTGGGTTTGTAAATTCAGTAAAACATATAGCACATTTATTGTTTTGAGAAGACTTCATTTTCTCAAACTCTGACAAATCTATGCCGTATTTAATTTTTAACTTACTGCTACGAACTTGTTTTTTAGCTTTTTCTGGAAACGCTTCCCTATAGGCTTTAGATTTGTTTATATCACAAACCTTGCAAGGCCCTCTTAATTTATCTTTTCTTATTGCGTCTTTGTAAAACTCAGATAGCGGCTTTTGTTCGCCACATTTAATACATTGCTTCATTTGATACCCCTTAATGGTTTATTGGTGGACTAGCCAGTGATTAAGGCACTGGCAGGGGAGCTACCCCGTTCATCCTTTGGTATTATACTACGATTTTAATGCTTTTATCAAATCATTTACTTCTTTTGCAAAATCAATTTTTACTTCTGCCTTTAAATCAATTTTGGTATCACGTGTTTCACGATAATCATCTGCAAATTGACCACGTAAAGCGATCTCTGCCAAGCGGCTGTTAAAGCCCTTGTTGTTAACGTTAGCTAGAATCTCACGTTCCCAATAGGCTTGGCTATGGGTCTTTGCTGTTTCTAGGGCATCAGCAAACTCTTCATGGTTTTTCTTCCATGTGTCTGCCACGTTCTTGTTGATGCCAATTTCGGCGAACATCATTTTTTGGGATGCGCCTTCCTTACCCAGTTCAATCATGCGATTGCACATCTCGGGTTTGAAAATATATTTTGATTTTGGTTTAACTGCCACACTTCCACCTTTTTAAAGATGCTGCTTTACGTGTTGGTTTGCCGTTCTCGTCCTTCATCGGACCTGGCATGCCAGACATGCGAGCACAAAATGATTTTTTACGAGCACCGCCTTCTGGTTGAGGGGCTTTTAAATGAGAACCGGTTTCACGGTTATATTTTTCACGACCTTTGGTTGTAAGACCAGCACCTTTCGATACTGGTAGCTTTTCACCACGACCTATTGCTAATGAAGGGCCACCTTCTTTTTTCTTAACAGTGCCAACTTTTTTAGAAACTCGGCCGCCACGTTTAAACGTATCGCCCATGGTATTGGCATTTTCAAATGGTTTAGTTTGTTCTCTGTCTTTTTGAATAACTCTTTGAGCGCCTTTTTTAACCTCATCCAAACGAGGGTTATTTGGTCTGCTTAAATCCCAATCACCTTTATCAGCTTCACGATATGCTTTACGAGCCGCTTCATCGGCTTTTTTGCCTACAGGAGTTTCATCATCTAAAGCGGAATATTCTGGATCATCTTGTGAAACAACTTTTCTACCGCCAGCGTATTTTTTAACGCCGCCACCGCATTTCATTTTAGGTAGTTTTTTAAAATCTTTCATTTTTTTTTGCAGTCTTGGCTGATTGTTTAAATGCTGAGGCTGTTGGAGCACCTTTGGTGCCAGGTTTACGCATCTTCTCGCCTGAGCCAGCTTTAATGCGCTCTTGTTTAGCATGAATGTTGGCATAGAGGCCGGGTTTAGTTGCCATAATATCTCCTAATAATTGGTGCCCCCACCATGATTTGAACACGGGACCCCCTGATTACAAATCAGGTGCTCTACCGACTGAGCTACAGGGGCGGTACTTCTTAGAATATAACTGAAACGCCTGTCATCTTTTTGGCGAGGTTAGTCAATTCTTTTGTTGTATTGCCGCTGATAAAGGTATTGATTTCAATAGCCTTGTCGATAATTTCTTCCATTGACGGAAACTTTGGGGCTAGTTCTGTAGCTTCTTTAGAGGTCTTATTTAAGACTTCCCAAGCTGCCAAGTTAGCTTCATGCTGTTTGATCAAAAGATCTTTAGCTGTGTTGAAAATGGAAAAGCGTAGTTCAAATGGGTTCATATAATACTCCTGTGTGTTGTGTGTAAAATAGGGTGTCAAAGCGTCTCCCGACGAGTTCTACTGCCCTATTTATACTAATGCAAAAACAGGGTATTTTCCGCCCTACTTATCATCCGGAACAATGATTTTGCGTACATTCTTTTCTTCCTTGGCTTTTTGCTGCTTTTCCAAGTGTTTACGAAACATAGGCATCATTTGGTTTACCATCTCTTTGGTCATAGCTTCTGCCAAAAGTCGGTCTTCCATTTCCTTTTCTGCCGAAGTTCGTTTAGTGCGCTCTTCTACAGCTTGGAGAATGTTGTTACTAAAACCTCGATGTTTCAACAATTTCTTGATGAAATCATCCATTAGTTGGTTCCTCTGTTGGTTCTGCAGCTGCAACGGCTTCCAATGATGCTTTAGCTTTTTCTACTTGAGGTCCAATTTGTCCTTGGATTAAATCAATAAATCTAGCTAACGCAACAGTTTGGACTTGTTGTGGCATGTTAAGAATATTAACCAAAACGTTCCAATCTTGAACAGTAAGTTCTAAGGTTGCTGTCATTGTGTTTAATTGTTCCATAATTTTATCGCTCATTTTTTACTTCCTTTCTTTGGTTTAAAAAAATCTTCTCTTGCTGCTAATTTAACTGGATCAGTACAATACTGATTCAATTCAAATACTCTAGCTGACATATCCATCAATTGCCAGCAACGCATCTCATGCAAAGACTTTAAACCCAATAGCGCACTTGCCATTTCGTCTTCAGTCATTGGTTTTTCTGCATCGCCATGATACCTATAAAGTGTCTCAATATCATCGGCAGTCTGCCACACTTTATAAATAGCGTCTTCTAAATCAAAATGCGTGTATTTTTTCATTTGCGTTTCTTTGCTTTTTTAATGTCTGCTTTAAAGTCCACACTATACCAGCCACCAACTAATTCTAAAGCGGGCAACATTTCTTTCCAAGCTGCTATATCATCTTCATGCCAGCCTGTGCCGTTCTTTAGCATATCATTTAAAGATACATAGCTGTTTGCCAAACTAGCTGCCACAATTGCATCTGCAAAATCATCATCAACTTCAATTATCATTTACCACACTCCGGGTCCGCAACGCCTGCTGCAATACGCTTTTCTAATTCACGATCGATATACCAACGTGCTTTTCTTAGGTCTTCTATTGCGTCTTTTTTTAAATCGCAACGCCAGATATATTTAAGAGCGTTACCCAAATTAAAGCTCATGTGTTCAGTAATCTGAATGCAATCAATACCACTGGGGTGGCTTGTATAGTGTTTAGGACTGTTGACTAGATCTTGCATTTCTCAAACCTTTAAGTTCTTTTTCCATAATCTGTAGCTCTTCCATGCTTTCACAAACCCAGATTCCCAATAAATCTTTAAAGCGGCTAGTGTCGATATCTTCCACACCAGTGATGGTTTCCATAACATAATAACCTTTAATTTTATGTTCGACAATAAAATGACTCACAGTTTAAGTTCCTTTTTAATAAACTCAATTCCCCGTGCAAAATGATACCTCCAATACTTTTCCGATACGTGTATGTCCATGTAGGACTGACCTTCTAGAAACGCAATAAAGATTTCTTGTTGCTTATATGGCATTCTACCATCAATTAGCCTTTTTATGTCAATTATATCTTCAGAATCCCATGGAAGCCAGCCCTCGACGTTGTTTGTAGACGAATTGTCTAATTCATCTTGCTCTAATGGATCTGGATCCTCGTCAGATAATCTTGGGGTAACTGCTTTTATTTTTTTCATAGTTCCGTATCAAAAATAGCTGATGAATAAACATTACCCATACCAGCGGCTTGGGAAAGAATCTTTTGTTTCTTATTTACTGCAACTACATGAGATAAATACTGTGAATCGTTTTTTGTTCGATTTGGAATTGGCGGTATTAGATAATCTTTTAAACTGTCTAGTAACAAACAAGTCTCTAATAAACCCGATGCTCCCATAGTATGCCCTATGCGTTGTTTAAACGATGTAGCGTAGAACGGCGAATTAAACATGGTTGACAGCGCTTTGCGCTCAGCCTCGTTATTAGATTTTGTGCCAGTACCATGGGTCTTGACAATACCTATATTGCTGGGTGTGACACGGGCAATCTTCATTGCCATAGTAGATGCTTTTACAAAACCCTCACCATCTGAACGCTGACCTATTGCGTTTGTGCTGCGCTCCGCAGATGTATACGCCCCTAGCAATCGTGCGTGTGGTGAATTCGCATGAGAATCATTCTCAAATACTACAAACGCAGCACCTTGGCCAAGATTAAATCCTGTGTTAAAAGAATCGAACGCAGATGGTTTGATGCCTGTGTCTTCAATATCTTTAGTAAGAGATGCTTTTGATTCACCAAAGAACTTAAGGACTAGGTTGCTGACAGTGTCCTCTAAAGTTAGAACAATTACCCTATCAAATTGATAAAAGTGCATGAGGTTGTAAACATCCATCATAACTTTAAGGCTTGATGCACAAGCGCTGGCATCGGTTGTTACCATATCTACTGCGCCACACATCTCTGCAATACGACCAGCATATACTTGGGTCAGTGATAGGGCAAGAAACTTGTAGTCATAGGTTAAGCGGTTCTCAGGTGGATCTTTTGGGTTGATACCAGCAAAATGGCTGTTACCGGATGCAAGGATGAACGCTGTCTTACCTGGGCGGTTGCGCAGGTCTTTGAGTAGCGCTGGGTCTAGCACTTTTTCAGCCAGTTTATGGGGCGCGTAAACTAAGCCTGTCTTTGTCTTGTTGTAGGTTTCAGGAAACCAATGCACTCGTTGTGGATAGTCAATGTCCTCCAACATCTCTGTGTTGGTGGTAGAGGCTGTCCGGTAGTCAGTCAAATAAATGTTCACTGGATACTCGCTAAGGCTTCTTGTACGTTGGTTGGTTCTTTAGTTTTGTGTTGGCACATAAATTCAATTACATCACGTATTGTAGTCGGTTGCATTTGCTTTAGTGTCTCTTCATCCACGCCATAGATATCGCTGAGATAAATGGAAAACATTAAAGTGTCCAAGCTATCAAGTCCTGTCTCTGGTATGGGTGTGTCTAAATCAGTAATTTCTATTTCATTAGAGTTTACTGGAGTCACTACCAGCACAATACCGTTTACTAATTCTATCAGTTCTTGTTCAGTCATTTTATATCCATATCTAATGCGTTTAATAATGCTTTTTGGTTTGAAATCTTTCCTTCTAATACAGCTACTACGTGTTGGTCTACGCTATTAGACACAACTAAATGATGTATAATAACCGGTTTTTCTTGCCCTTGGCGGTAGATCCGAGCATTCGCTTGGATGTAGTTCTCTGAGCTCCATGGTAAATCGAACCAGACCGTCTGTGCTGTGTCTCCAACGTTGCACTGTAGATTAAGCCCGATTCCGCCGCTCTGCGGGTGGGCAAGCAACATACGAATCTTGCCACAACGCCACGCTTCAATGTTGTCATCGTCCAGCACCACCGCCTCTGGGAATTGAAGACGTAGCCTGTTGAGGGAGTGCTTGAAGTGGTAGAAGACCAACGTGGGACTGGAAGATTCTTCCATGATCGACTCAAGACGTTCCAATTTAGCGCGGTGTATTTCTTGTGTTTCTCCTTCTTCATTATAGATCGCTCCTGATGTAAATTGGAGCAACTTGTTCGCCAGTGCTGCTGCTGTTGGAGCTGTGATTTTTTCTTTTTTGATTTCAACGACCATGTCTTTTCTAAGTTCGTCATATTTTTCCCTGTCTTTTTGACTTATTTCAATCTGCTGATAAAGTGACGTGCAGCTAGGTAACTGCAAATAATCCTCGGCTTTAAGCGAAAAACAAATATCTGAAATTTTATCGTTGATAATCTTATCTGCATTAGGTTGTAACTTCCAGCTATATACAACACGTGTATGGCGGTTCATTTGATCCGGCATCATATACTTGTCACGAAACTTAGTCAGGGTTGTTTCCAAGCGCTGCCCCAGATCTAATATACCGACCTGAGACCAGAGATCTCCCATGCTCTGAGGGGTGGGTGTACCGGTGAGGATTACGCGCCTCTGAAAGCCTTTTAAATGCTTTTTAAGTGCCTTAAAACGTTTGGTGCTTGGATCCTTAAAACGAGATGATTCATCAATCACTAAGTTAGTAAACACTAACTTGGGTGAGACGTCACATAACCACGCTACGTTCTCTAGGTTTATTAAATAGATGTCAGCCTCAGAGTTCAATCCAGCCATACGTTGGGTTGAGCTGCCAATTATCTTGCTCACCTTGAGATGTTTTAGATGTTGCCACTTCATAACCTCCGCATCCCATACTGTCTCTGCTACTCGCTTGGGTGCTATGATCAATGTTTTGCCCTGAAATTGTTCCGCTATGATTGTAAGTGTAGTTGCTGTTTTCCCCAGACCAGGTGGCAGAAAAAGACCCAAGTTCGGGATAGACTTCGCCTTGTTGATTATCTCCTGTTGATAATGGTGTAGCTGAGAGCGCTTGAGCATCTTCTATTCCTTTAATCATTGCCTTTAAAATTGGCAACATAACTTCCGTTCCGTATTCCGCTAATGCGCAATTCACTGCCCATAGTATAACTCTTGTGTTCTCTTCTGTATAGGGTTTGTGCTTACTAATTCGATCTAGTGATGGGGCATCCCAGCGTCTTGTTACTCCCTCTGGCGGTGGCTCAAAACTAAAAGGTATTCCGGTTAGTTCGCACGTGCCCCTAACAAGATGTTTTTCTACCCACTCTTGGGTAATAAATATCTCAACATTTTTGTTTTTGCATCTTGCCCTAGCGTTAGACATTAACGTAACAGCTCTGCCCTTTATTGTCCGCTTGTAAGCGTCACTATTTGCCATTCATAGCACCCATAATAAAATCTTCAACATCTTCTTTGCTGTGGAGAACATGAACAGGATAGCCCTGTTCACCTAATTCATCAAAAACAAGTTCTTGTCTAGGACTTAGTTTCCCCGTCTGTGTCTTCAATTCCACTAAAAACACCTGTTGATTTACGAATACTATCCGATCCGGGACCCCTGTCACGGTGCTTATCCATTTGTAACTTAGTCCCTTTGACTTTTTCACCAAGTTTACTAAATGCCTCTCGATCTCTTTTTCCAGCACGTTCACGTCTGTCTTCCTCCGTAGCATAAATGCTAAACACCTGTTTAAAAATGTGTTCACCTAAGTAAGAGCGTGACTCATCTCCTACTTTGGTTTCTTCTTCACCAATGTACTCAAACACGTGCGTTACTGTATGGCTTACTTCATGGTAGATTACACCCATTCGTTCCAAAGCATCACATTTAGCCATTTCTTCGTAATTAAACACGATGGCTAACATGGCAAAGGTTGTGCCCTCTTGCTCAATAAAGTGCGACTCAGCTAACCCAACATCTAAAGACTGATGGCGGGTTGTTATTTTAGAATCCTTTACTGCTTGTTGAAAGGCAGCATCGGAAAAGCACACTTTGATCTTAATACCAAAGTGTCCTGTATCGGCAATGTAGTATGGCTTTTTAATGGCGCGTGTTTTTGTTTCGGATCGATTCCAATATCTCTTGTTGCTCATCTTCCGGCAATTCGCTGACTGGGGTTGCGTTTTCAAAGATTTCTCCTGTGGCTACTAGTTGTTTAATGCCGTCAATTAAAGCATTGTATTGTTCTTGGTCGAGCTCTAATTCATCAGCCCAGCCCTCTTCAAATTCTACTGTGTAATCTTTTCTTTTGGTCATTTAGATTCCTTAGCTTTTTTAACGCCAAGAGCCTCACGTAGTTCATGGCTATGTAATTTCTTACCCGGTTTTTTAACTTCACCAGCAGCTTTAGCTACTTTGGCAGCTTTTTCACGATCAGCAAATTTTTTATTGGAAAGCAGGAAGCCACGCTTGTCTACGTTCTTTGGGCGTCCGGCTTTCTTTTCAATTTCTTCATGCGAATACGCTGGAGTATCGGCTAAGATTTTGCCAGACTTTTCTTTTACTGCGGGTTTTATTACTTTAAGTTTAGTTGCCATTATTTATTCCATAAAAGTATTAACACAAGACCAATGATTGCTACATAACCGACTATTGTCATTATGGGTTCCTATGGTATGCGTCGTTAGGGTTAGCCAGCATACTGGCAATTAACTTGTCGATGGTTGGAAACCACTGTATCACCTTCAAGCCGTCGTGTTGATAAATAGTAAAGCTCATTGCCAGTCCCAGCCCAATAGTAGCTTGGTCATTTTCTTATGTAACCAGCATGGTTTATTTTTAACATAAATGTGCAATGTCCCGCCGATAATCCATGCACCTGCTTTGGGTGGATCGGGATGAAAAACATATTCGGGCGAAAGTTTTGCGTTACTTATCATCCTATTCTCCTATTCCATGGGCGCGTTCGATGGCGCGGGCAAATCTGTACGGGAAAATTTGTGGTATCAAGCTATCTGCTTTGACATCATTATAAATCTTCTCTATCTCATCGTCAGTTAAACGTTTGGTCATGGTGACATACGTGTTGCGTTCGGCATCCTGCCGGTCTTGTGTGGTGAAGGTGGTCATTTCTCTTGTGCCTTTCTTAAATTAGGGGTTGACTGTGTAGACGGTAGCCAACCAATACCGTTAGCAATCGGGCGAGTTGTCCCACCCCCTAGCACTACACTTGCCTTGCTAATCATTTCTCTTGTGCCTTTCTTAGTATTGCTCTGCCCAATTCAACAGGAAAGTTTCTCCAACCACCATCGGATTTTTTAGATTCTGTTAAAGCAAAGTC
>Ga0208106_1000595_pt1 | contig 11789 bp, 4 predicted proteins | sample CryBogCBE25Jul08_FD_184577 | JGI IMG/M metagenome (GOLD analysis project Ga0208106, IMG submission 184577) | Freshwater microbial communities from Crystal Bog, Wisconsin, USA - CBE25Jul08 (SPAdes) | ecosystem: Environmental > Aquatic > Freshwater > Lake | place: Crystal Bog, Wisconsin, USA...
ATTTATTTCCTTCACTCCTCATATGACTTGAATAAGTACCTCCATATTTTGATGCTTCTTTTGCAAGTGCAATCAACTCATCTGTTTTTGCAAAAAAATCTACTGGATAGATTAGTGCATTGGTTATTCCTAATGCTCCTTCTTCCATTGCTTGATCCACTAATAATTTCATGCTGTCTAATTGTGCCGGAGTTGGTGCAACATTGGCTTCACCTATCACATATTGTCTTACTGCTCCGCTACCAACAAAACTGGCAATATTCGGAGCGATTCCTTTTTTCTCTAACACTTGCATGTATTCGCCCAATGTATTCCAACTAACATTGTATCTAACATCTCCCTGTCCATTTTGCATTTGATTTTTCATGTTTGCATTCAGCGGTCCAAAACTGCTCTCTCCAAATATTTCCGTAGTTACTCCTTGTCTGATATCGCTTTGCGCTCTTCCGTCTTGAAATAATGATTCCTCAGAATGCCCCATCATATTAATAAAACCAGGAGCTACAGCTAATCCTTTAGCATCGACTTCATTTTTTGCAGTGGCATTTGATAGGTCTCCAATAAAAGCAATGCTATCATTTTGAATAGCAATATCGGCCTTAAAAGGTTCTCCGCCATTTCCATCGTATACTAATCCATTACGTATAATTATATCGTAACTAGTTTTTTGCTGACAAGAAATTAGGGTAGATAATACGACTAAAAGAATAGCTATTTGTTTTTTCATTTCTGTTGATTGAATTTTGAATTTAAGAAAAAAAACGGTTGTTGGTTTTATTCCAACAACCGTTTTTATAGTATTTCTAATTCTTATAAGGCTTGTTCTAAATCGGTAAGAATATCTTGAATATTCTCAATACCAACGCTCACACGAACAAGTCCATCTGAAATGCCATATTTTTCCCTTTCTTCTTGGCTTAATCCAGAATGCGTCATACTAGCAGGATGAGAAATCAAAGTATCTAAAGTGCCTAAAGAAACAGCACGGGTACACATATTTAGTTTATCGATAAAATCTTTGCCGGCTTGCAATCCACCTTTCAATTCGAAACTCAACAAAGCACCGGGATGGCGCATTTGTTTTTTTGAGATTGCATAATCAGGATGAGATTCCAAACCATTGTAGTTTACTTTTTTAACTGCTGCATGTTTCTCAAGAAAATGTGCAACTTCCATCGCGTTGCTACAATGACGGTCCATACGAATCTCCAAAGTCTTCATTCCCAGAGATAATAAAAATGCATCAAAGGCATTGCTATTGCCTCCCATTAATGTATGCCATTTCCAAACAGTGGTATTCATTTTTTCTAAATCCCTACCTAATAAAACGCCACCAATTGCAGTGCCGTGACCATTTAAAAATTTAGTAGTAGAATGAAAAACAAAATCAGCACCATATTTAAAGGGTTGTTGTAAATAGGGTGTTGCGAATGTATTGTCGACAGTTAAAAGTGCGCCATATTTTTTTGCAAGCACAGAAATTCCTGCTATATCGATACACTGAAGTGTAGGATTGGCGGGAGTTTCAAGGTGAATGAGTTTGATGCTTGAATTGTTTTTAATCACATCTTCCACTACATTTAAATTGCGCATATCAATTATAATGGCATGTATACCTGCTTGTGCCAATACTGATTTGAACAATTCATTGGTGCCACCATAAAGAGCGAAATGAGAAAGTACCGTATCGCCCGCTTTTAGATTGCTCATGAACATGGTAGTCATAGCAGCTTGTCCGCTTGCATGCAACAACGCTTTTAATGCTAAAGGGGTACCATCAGAATTTAGAATCCCAAAAGATTCTAAAGCAGCAATAGTTTCTTCCGCTGCAGTGAATGTTGGGTTGCCCCAACGTGTATAAATTCTGGTTTTATCTTTTCCAGAATAACGTTCCATCCCAGATTCTGCATCATCGAAAGTAAAAGTTGATGTTGCAAAAATGGGGGTGATATGAGCATATTCTGCATTGTTATGCCCATTGGTATGAATGGCTACAGAACTAATTCCGGTAAGAGGTAATTTTTTGCTCATAAGTAATTTTATATTTTCAATATTAACTCTTCACACTTATCTTTTTAATAAGCCCAGGTTAGCAAAGTGGCACCCCAAGTAAATCCACCACCAAAAGCTGCTAATACAATTTTGTCTCCTTTTTTCAATTGGTTTTCCCAATCCCACAAACATAAAGGAAGGGTAGCAGCAGTAGTGTTTCCATATTTCTGGATATTGATCATGACTTTTTCTTTTGCCAATCCCATACGTTTAGCCGTTGCATCAATGATTCGCAGGTTTGCTTGGTGAGGAACTAACCAGGCAATATCATCACCCGTTAAATGATTGCGTTCTAATAATTCAGCGCTCACATCAGCCATGCCTTTTACAGCAAATTTGAAAACTGCCTGACCTTCTTGGTAAGCGAAATGTTCCCTTGCAGCAACTGTTTCGGCTGTTGCAGGTTTTAAAGATCCGCCGGCTTTGATGTGTAAAAAGTGTCGTCCGCTACCATCACTTTTCATAATGGTATCCTGAATACCTAGTCCATCTGTGCTAGGTTCCAATAAAACAGCGCCTGCTCCATCACCAAAAATGATGCAAGTTGTGCGATCTGTATAATCAATAATAGCACTCATTTTATCTACCCCAACTACAATTATTTTTTTGTATCGGCCACTTTCGATATACATAGCTGCAGTACTAAGTGCAAATAAAAATCCACTACAAGCTGCTCCCATATCGTATCCCCAAGCATTAGTAGCTCCAATTTTGTCTGCAATAATATTTGCAGTGGCGGGGAAAATCATATCTGGGGTAACTGTAGCGCAAATAATACAATCTATTTCTTTTGGATCAAGCCCTTTTTTTCTTAGAATTTCTTCGATTGCAGGAACTGCCATATCGCTACTTCCTTTTCCAGGTTCCCTCAATATGCGTCTTTCGGAAATGCCTGTACGGCTTCTAATCCATTCATCATTCGTATCAACCATCTTTTCAAGATCGAAATTGGTTATTTTACTTTCTGGTACATATCCGCCAACTGCGGTAATTGCTGCTGTAATTTTGGTCATAGCTTTTAAAATCTGCCGCAAATATCTAAAAACTTTGGTGAAAAAGGACGAAACATGGTTCGTTCAATACGAATCAGTTCTAAATCGGCTCTTTAATTATTGATCCTAAAGGCATTTTTAACCTAATTTTGGGTCTGTATGATTGCATTTGTAAGAGGTCAATTTGTGGTAAAAACAGCAGCAAGAGTGGTTGTTGATGTAAATGGGGTTGGATACGACCTACAAATAAGTTTGAATACCTATTCGGCTATTAGTACAAGAGAAAGCGGATTATTGTTTACTTATTTGCAGATTACAGAAAATGCACATACGCTTTTCGGGTTTGCCGAACTGGCTGAAAAGGAAATGTTTCTACATTTAATAAGCGTATCTGGGGTTGGTGCTTCTACTGCAAGAATGATGTTATCAGGAATGCGGCCTGATGAAATTGCTCGAGCCATAGTTCAGGGCAATACAAAACAGCTTGAAAGCGTTAAAGGAATTGGGAAAAAATCTGCAGAACGTTTAATTGTAGAACTACGTGATAAACTTAGTAAACAATCATTCGAAATGGGTACAAGTGGAGCAACTACGGTTGTTTCAATTGATTCAGATGCGGTTCATGCCCTAGTGGCTTTAGGAATTGGACGACCAATGGCTGAACAAGCCGTTAAGAAAACAATTTCTAGTTTATCCTCAGATGCAAGTCTTGAGGAAATAATTAAACAAGCGTTAAAAAACTTATAGCCTATTACCATAGCTCTACTTAACTAATGCAACTGATTTGAAGTTATTTGCAACTGTAATGGCTTTCTTATTTTTCCTTGTTTTGGGTGTTCAAGTAATTGCCCAAACTAAGGATAGTGTTCACTATGCTATAACGGATAGAAGATCAGACGCATTTACAAGTGGTATTCGAAACCCTTTCTCCATTAGGGATACCAGCCTTATTAAGCAAACCATTGAATACGATGCCAAAACACAACAATATGTAATTGTTGAAAAAATTGGGGGTAAAATTTATCGTACCCCCACTAATTTAAGTTTTGATGAATTTTGGAAAATAAAATCCAAACAAGCGGAAGCAGATTATTTTAAAAAGCGTGCGGATATGTTGTCCATCTTGAACGAAAAAACCAAGAGGCCACCAATGAAAGTCCATCCAAGTTTATTTGATCGAATATTTGGTGTTACGGATAAGGGAATGAAAGTTGACATAAGGCCAAGTGGAGAGGTCAATGTAATGGCAGGTTATCAGGGACAAAATATCAATAACCCTACACTTCCCGAACGTGCCAGAAAAAATGGAGGATTCGATTTCGACATGAACGCGAATCTGGCGGTGAACGCAAATATCGGCGACAAACTAAAATTTCCACTTAACTATAATACACAATCAAATCTTGGCTTTGATAATCAAATAAAATTAGATTATAAAGGGAAAGATGATGAAGTAATTAAGAGTATTGAAGCGGGTAATATTTCTTATCAGTCGAAGGGGACACTTATTCCGAGTACTCAGAATTTATTTGGAATTAAAGCCCAACTTCAATTCGGTAAACTTTTTGTAACGGCAGCAATAGCCAATCAACGTTCTCAAAAACAATCTATTGGATTACAAGGTGGCGCATCTACTCAGAATTTTCAGAAAAGATTAGACGATTATGAAGAGAACCGTCACTTCTTAATGGCGCAATATTTTAAGAATACTTTCAATAAAACCATGTCGAATCTACCCGTTGTAAATACTAACGTGTTGATTCAAAGAATTGAAGTATGGGTAACAAATCGCAATGGCGCTACTACAAATGCCAGAGATATTGTGGGTTTTATGGATTTGGGTGAGCCTAGTCCTTACAGTTCTGTGGTTCAATCCAATACCAGTAATCCGCTTCCTTTTAATGGAGCTAATAATTTATATAGCTCCATAATAAATATTTCAGCTGCAAGAAATCCTGCAATGATTAATAGTTTATTGATTGCAAAAGGTTTGAGGCCTGTGGATGATTATGAAAAAACTTTTGCAAGAAAATTGGCTCCGAGCGAATATTATTTTAATCCGCAGGTAGGTTTTGTGTCAGTTAATAGCCAATTACAACCGGATGATGTTTTAGCAGTTGCCTATCAGTATACCTATAACGGTAAAGTTTTTCAGGTCGGAGAGTTTTCTCAGGATGTTGCATTAGATAGCAGCAAAGGGGTACAGAAAGTGCTCATGTTGAAATTGTTGAAAGCTACTTCACAAAGAATTCAGTTACCATTATGGGGATTGATGATGAAGAATGTGTATTCGCTTGATATGTTTGGTGGTATTCAAAGAGATGGGTTTAATTTAAATATATTGTATCAAGATCCTAGTGCGGGCATAAAAAGATATTTGCCCGAAACAGCCCCGGCAGTAAGTGGTCAACCACTTTTGAAAATTTTGAATTTGGATCGGTTGAATAGCAGAAATGATCCACAACCTGATGGGGTATTCGATTATGTGGAAGGGTTTACTATTTTGCCGCAATTAGGTAGAGTAGTTTTTCCTGTATTGGAACCATTTGGTAGGGATTTGGAAAAGCTAGCTTTCACTGGTATGAGTGACGCTATCAAGAAGAAATATATTTTTTATGCTTTGTACGATTCAATCAAAGCAATTGCACAGACTTATATGAATGTGAATCGATTCATGATGCAGGGTACGGTAAAAAGCACAGGAGGTTCAGAAATCGATCTGAATACTTTTAACGTACCTCCAGGATCTGTTTCAGTTACTGCAGGAGGCCAAATACTTCGTGAGGGATTAGATTATGTAGTTGATTATAATTTGGGAAGAGTGAAAATTTTGAATACGGCCATTCTAAGTTCCAATGTGCCTGTAAAAGTAGCATTTGAAAACAACGTAGGTTTCGGAATGCAGCAGAGAGGCTTTGCAGCATTGCGTTTAGATTATAAAGCCAGTAAGAAATTTAATATTGGTGCATCCGTCATGCGATTAGGAGAGCGGCCATTCTTTACAAAAGTTGGATATGGGGAAGATCCTATTAAAAACACCATGTATGGTTTTGATTTTAGTTATAAATCTGAATTGCCAGGCTTAACACGTTTTTTAAATAGACTACCAAATTATTCTACCAAAGCAAAATCATTTATCAATGCATTTGGTGAAGCTGCTTATTTAAAACCAGGCCATCCTCCTCAAATTGGTACTGGTGAACAAGGGTTAATTTATATAGATGATTTTGAATCCTCTAAAACTAGTATTGATCTGAGATTTCCATTCGTATCATGGGCAATGGCCTCCACACCTCAGGGGAATACCAATTTTCCAGAAGCCACGTTGATGGACTCTATCGACTATAACTTCAATCGTGCAAAATTGGCCTGGTATAATATTGAACCGAATTTACAGGATAAGAATAGTCCCAATAATCCATTACGTCATAATCTTACTGAACTAAGTGATCCGAGGGTTAGACAGGTTTTTACCAGTGAATTATTTCCTCAAAAAACTACCAATATTACTGATGTCCAAACCTCTACTTTTGATCTGGCCTATTATCCAACTGAAAAAGGACCTTATAATTTTGTATCGAGTAAATCAGATATTGATGCCAATGGTAAATTAACCAGACCTGCAAGTCGCTGGGGTGGTTTGATGCGTGCAATTGATCAAACAGATTTCGAAACTAGTAATGTGGAGTTCGTGGAATTTTGGTTGCAGAATCCATTTATAAAACTACCAAATAGTAAAGGTGGAAAACTCTTCCTGAATTTTGGAAATGTAAGTGAGGATATATTAAAAGATGGAAAAAGATTCTATGAAAATGGAATGAATACTCCAACTATTAATTCAGCAGTAGATAGCAGCAATACCTGGGGTAAGACGCCCGTAAATCCCATTCAAATAACACAAGCATTTAGTAATGATCCAAATGATAGAGCTTATCAGGATGTAGGTTTTGATGGATTAGATGATGCAGGCGAGTTAAGGAAAAAAGGATATGTGCTTGATCGTTTAGCAAGTAATTTTGGAACTTCATCCCCAATTTATCAGAAAACTTTAGCCGATCCTTCCAACGATAATTATAAATGGTATAGAGATCAAAGTTTCGATGCAACTGGAACTGGAATATTAGGAAGGTATAAGAATTTTAATAACCCTCAGGGAAACTCTCCCATTGCCACTACCAATGGTTTGTACTCGGCAGCTGCTACTTTATATCCAGACAATGAAGACTTGAATAGAGATAATACTTTGAATGAAACCGAAGCTTATTTTGAGTATCAGGTTGATTTACAACCAGGGATGGATGTAGGGATTACAAAGTATATTACTGATAAAAAAAGAGTGACTGTAAATTCTGCAGATGGAATAGTTCGACAAGAAGATTGGTATTTGTTTCGTGTTCCGATTAAAGATTTCAGTAACCGTGTGGGTGGTATACCGGATTTCAAATCAATTCGATTTGCTAGGATGTACTTAACAGGATTTGAAGATTCAGTGGTTTTGCGTTTTGCTAGTTTGAATATGGTCCGTAACCAATGGCGTCAGTTTACTTATAATTTGGATACTACCGGAAGTTACACTCCTGTGAATACTACTTATGGAACAACCTTTAATACTCTTTCTGTAAATCTAGAAGAGAACAGTAGCAGGCAACCAGTAAATTATATGATACCTCCAGGTATTCAACGAGTACAACAGTTAAGTAATAATGGTATCAATCTTTTGCAGAACGAACAGAGTATCAGTATGCAGGTTGGTAATTTAGTTTCAGGTGATGCGCGCGCAATTATTAAAGCCTTGAATCTAGATATGCGTCAGTTTGGAAAATTGTCGATGTTTATTCATGCTGAATCAGTAACGGGTCAGCGAGCATTGAGAGATGGCGATGTGAATGCAGTAATTAGAATTGGCCAAGATTATTTGAATAACTATTACGAAATTAAAATCCCGCTACATGTAACACCTCCCGGAACTTATGTGGCTGGCCAGGAACTAAAAGTTTGGCCTGCAGAAAATAATTTAGATTTCAGTTTGATAGATTTAGTGAATTTGAAACTCCGAAGAAATGCAGCTAGTTTACCGATGAATGTGATATATCGTGAACTATCGGGAGTAAAAACATTATCCGTGATGGGTAATCCAAATTTGGGAGAAGTTCAGGGACTTTTGATTGCAGTTGAAAATCCAATCAAACCGGATGGACAAGTAGTTAATACCGAAGTTTGGGTGGATGAATTGCGTTTGTCACAAATTAACGAACATGGTGCATGGGCAGCCTTAGGAAGGGTTGATCTAACCTTGGCAGATTTAGGTACTGTTTCTGTTTCGGCTAATACACACACACAAGGATTTGGAACTATTGAACAGCGGGTAAATGAAAGGGCAAAGGATGACCTTGTTCAATTTGATATTGCAACCAGTATCAATGCAGGAAAACTGTTTCCTAAAAAAATCAAATTGAGTATGCCTGTATATGCAAGTATCAGTGAAACTTTAATTACTCCTCAATATGATCCGTATGATAAAGATGTTCTTCTATCGCAGAAATTAGCAGCGATGCCTAATAAAAGGGATTCCATTCGAAATGCATCGATTGATAAAACAACTATCAAGACCATCAATTTTACTAATGTACGGGTTGCGCCTACCGGAAACAAAACAGGACTTTTTAAACTCAGTAATTTTGATATTAGTTATTCATTTTCACAGACTGATCAGTCTAGTTCAATTGTGGCTGAAAATAAAATTATTAGACAACGAGGTGGTTTGGGATATACCTATATCGGGCAGAGTAAATATATTGAACCATTAAGAAAATTAATAAAAAGTAAAACAGCGTGGTTAACATGGCTCAGAGATTTCAATTTTAATATACATCCATCATTGCTCAGTTTCCGTGCTGATGTGAACAGGCAATTTGCTGAATACGTGCCAAGAATTGTAAACTCTTTTGATAATAAAGTAGACCGTGTAGATACTACTTACGACAAATACTTTACGTTCAACCGATTTTATAATATGCAGTGGGATTTGTCGAGAAAGTTGAATTTAAATTTTACGGCCACCGACAATGCCATTATTGATGAGCCTGATGGTAGAATTGATACCAAAGCAAAAAAAGCAGTAGTACGTACTAATTTTTTTAATGGAGGCAGAAATACTTTATACCAACAAAGAGCAGCTTTAAGTTATGATATACCACTAAGTAAATTACCAATCACCAATTGGATTAGTGCCAGATATAGTTATGCCACTTCTTATAACTGGATTGGGGCAAGCCGATTAGCAATCTCATTGGGAAATACGCTTGAGAATTCGCAAGAAAATAATTTAAATACGCAGTTCAGTTTTTCTAATTTATACGCGAAATCAAAATGGTTACGAGCGGTAGACAATTCATCACGTGCACAACCAAGGAATGCCCAGAATTCACTTGGTAACAAAAAAGATGTAGGAAAGGACAAGAAAAATTTATTAAATGGAACTGATGTAAAAACATCTCAACAAAATAGTTTAGGTTTTGTAGTGCCTACAAAAGAAGAAGCACTAAGCGGACTGTCAGGTCAGTTAAGAAAAAATGCTTTGAAAAAATGGAGACAACAAAAAAGAGATGAGCGCAATGCTCAAAGAATGGCCAAAGCAAATCAACCAATAGAAATCAATGGGTTTGAAAAAGCAATTGGTAGACTGATAACGATGGTTAAGACCGTTCAATTAAACTACTCCGCAAATTTCAAAAGTAGGGTTCCGGGTTATATGGATAGCAGTAAAGTATTGGGACAAAACTGGAGTAGTATGCAACCCGGTTTGGATTATATATTTGGTAAACAACCTGATACTTCTTGGCTAAATAAAAAAGCAAGTCAGGGTCTTATTTCCAGAGATAGTTCTTTCAATTTTTTATATCGGCAAAATTTTGAACAACGTCTAAGCATTACCGCACAGGTAGAGCCACTAAGAGAATTTATCATTGATCTTAATCTCGAAAAAACTTTCACTAAAGAATATACAGAACTTTTTAAAGATACAGCTGGATATGGAAGACCGGATCATTTAAATCCATTGGCTTCGGGTGGTTTTAGTGTATCGTTTATTTCTTTCAAAACTTTATTTGCCAAGTCAAATCCGAATGAGGTTTCAGAAACATTTAAAACTTTTGAAAACAATCGATTATTAATTTCCAATAGGGTAGCTAACGCAAACCCCTATTGGAAAGGACTTGCACCTTCGCAACAATTTACATCTGATGGTTATGCATCTGGATACGGCCGATATTCGCAGGATGTAATCTTACCTGCATTCCTTGCTGCATATACTAAAACAGACCCTCGCAGTATTAGTTTAATTAAGCAATCAAATGCGAATATTCAATCTAATCCTTTTAGTGGTATTATGCCGAAACCTAATTGGCGAGCTACCTATACAGGGTTATCAAAAATTCCAGGGCTATCATCGATTTTTAGTTCCATCACTTTAACGCACGGATATAATGGTACATTAAGCATGAATAGTTTTACTAGTGCATTATTGTATCGAGATCCGTTTAAAATAGGAGCTCCATCATTTATTGATACAGTGAGCGGAAACTATATTCCATTTTATCTTGTTCCGAATATTACCATGCAAGAACAATTTGTTCCGTTAATTGGTATTGAAGTCACTACTATTAATAAACTCAGTCTCAAATTTGAATACAAAAAAAGTAGAACACTCAGTATGAGTTTGATTGATTATCAATTGGCTGAAACAAGAAGTACTGAGTGGACCTTTGGTGGCGGGTTTCGTAAGAAAGGGGTAAGATTGCCATTTTTAGTTCCGGGAATGAAAAATAGTAAAACAGGGAATGATTTAAATATAAAACTCGATGTCTCTTTAAGAGATGTAGCAACTAGTAATAGTGCACTTGATCAAACAACTACTTATGGAACTGGCGGACAAAAAGAGGTATTAATTCAGCCTTCTGTCGATTATGTAATTAATAATAGAATTAATGTCAAACTCTTCTTCGATCAAAGAAGGGTGATACCTTATATATCTACCTCTGCACCAATGACCACAACGAGGGCTGGGGTAAATGTGAGAATATCATTGGCGCAATAAGAAGATAAGAGTGAGGAGTGAGGAATGAGAAGTGAGGAATGAGGAGTGAGGAGTGAGGAGTGAGGAATGAGGATTGAGGAATGAGGAGTGAGGAATGAGGATTGAGGAATGAGGAGTGAGGAGTGAATGAGGATAAATTAACCCTAGGCTGAAGCCTAGGGTATAAACTATAAGGTAATTGGGTTTAGTATTTACTTCTATATTGACCGAAGATTAACTTGTAGTTAATTTTTCTTCCAGGCCCAGGTCCACATTACCTTCCAGGTAATTTTCTTTCCGTATAATAAGATGCCAGTTCGATAAATTTTTGCTGCAATCCATGTTGTACCTAAGAAGCCCAAAATGAGTAATAACATGCTTAATATTAATTGAAATAAAGTAACTCCGTCAGGAACCCCATAGGCAACTCTTGCCATCATTACAATCGGAGAAGTTAAAGGGAATAAGCTTCCGAAAACAGCAATTCCACTATTGGGATCATTTACGGCCTTCATCATAATTACAATGGCAAAAATGATAGGCATAGTTATAGGTAATAATAAACTCTGTGCGTCTTGCGGATCTTCATTTACTGCACTTCCCACTGCTGCGAATAATGATGAGTATAGAAGGTATCCACCAATAAAGTAAAAGATAAAACATCCAATGAT
>Ga0208106_1000597_pt1 | contig 11762 bp, 9 predicted proteins | sample CryBogCBE25Jul08_FD_184577 | JGI IMG/M metagenome (GOLD analysis project Ga0208106, IMG submission 184577) | Freshwater microbial communities from Crystal Bog, Wisconsin, USA - CBE25Jul08 (SPAdes) | ecosystem: Environmental > Aquatic > Freshwater > Lake | place: Crystal Bog, Wisconsin, USA...
CGCCATTACCGAAGCTCTTCTTTTTGAAGGCACCTCTTTCGCCTTCTGGACGAGGGGTAGATTCGTTAACAACAATTTTACGACCTAAGTTCTCAGTGTCGTGTAATTGGCTGATTGCAGTACGAGCAGCTTCATCATCAGCCATCTCAACAAAACCAAAGCCTTTGCTACGGTCGTTGTTAAATTTGTCGGTAACGATTTTGGCGCTTGTTACTTCTCCAAACGGAGTAAACAGGCTTTGCAGGTCTTCACTGGTCATGTTCCAGTTAAGATTTCCAACGTAAATGTTCATGTTCTTTATAAAATTATGTGATCAAAAACCAATGGTAAAACAGTAACCGAGAACCCTGAAGCATTTACGTAAAACCTTCTGAGAAACAGGCGAACTGCCATTGGACTCCCGAAGATATTGATTTTTTTGAAATACCAAATTATTTTTCAACATTTTTCATTATTTCATCAAATCGTTCAAATTCAATCCAGTTGCGGATTTCCGTCAATTCATCTATTTTATCCGCAGTTTTAATCTGCTTTTAATGTGGATTAACTCAAAAGTAAGACATAAAAAAGCCCATCCTGAATTATCAGGACGGGCATATAAAGTTAGTGGTAGCTGATAATTATTCGCCTACTACTTCAAATTCAATTTCAACATTGTTGCCATTGCCGAAATCAATAACTGCTTTGTAAAGACCCAATTCTTTCACTTCATCTGTGATTGAAATACGCTTACGATCGATCTCATAACCTTTTTGGTCACGGATGGCACGGGTAATTTGCAAAGAAGTTACACTACCGAAGATCTTACCAGATGTACCGGTTTTAGCACCGATCTTAACAGGAGAAGATTTTAATACTTCGATAACTTTGTTGATTTCAGCCAACATAGCTGCTTCTTTCTTAGCTTTTACCTTTAAACGCTCTTCTAATTGCTTCAGGTTAGAAGGACTAGCTTCTACCGCTAATTTAGAAGGGATCAAGTAGTTACGTGCATAACCGTTTTTAACAGTTGCCAGTTCATTACGGCCGCCTAAATTGTCTACGTCTTGAATTAAAATTACTTGCATGTGTTGTGTTTTAGTTCCCCTGTTCCCAGTTTTTCAACTGTCCCCATTACAGGGTTAGGGAAGGTTACTAATATTGCTATTTCAATAAATCAGTTACATAAGGTAAAAGACCCATCTGACGAGCCTTTTTAACTGCATCCTGAACTTTACGTTGATACTTCAAAGAGTTACCGCTCAAACGACGTGGTAATAATTTACCTTGTTCGTTGATGAATTTCTTTAAGAAATCGATGTCTTTATAGTCAACATATTTAATGCCATATTTTTTAAAGCGACAGAATTTTTTCTTAGGCTTTTCCTGTTTGATGGCGGTCAGGTATTTGATTTCGTTCTTTGCCATGATTAAGCTTCGATTTTATCTTGCATTGCAAATCCACCATTTCTTTTCACATAGTTGTACTCGACGGCGTATTTATCGAGACGTGTGATCATGTGACGCATGATTTGCTCATCGCGTAACATTTGGATCTTCAGTTTTTCGTTGATCTCTGAAGGACCCTGGAATTCTAACACCCAGTAAATACCGGTTGTTTTTTTCTGGATAGGATAAGCAAGTGATTTCAATCCCCATGGATTGCTGTGCACTGTGGCACCACCCAGTTCAACGATCAAGTCTGCATACTTTTTTTGTGCAGATTTGAAGTCTTCTTCAGACAGAACCGGTGTGAAAATCACCATCAATTCGTAATTGTTCATTTACTGAATTTTAAGGTTATAAATTGGTTTCTCCCAGTGGACGTCCCTTTCAGGATGAATCAGCCAAAACTGATTTGGGGCTGCAAAGGTAGGGGATTAGAACTAATTACTGAAGTATTTATAACAAAAAAATGAGAAATAACAACCCTTTCAGCCAATTATTTTACTGAAATCTAGCTATTTCTCCGCTTATCTGTTTCAGTTAATGTTTTTAATTAATATGACATAGGTCGGAAAATGATCACTATACCCCCCTCGGTAATTATTTCCATCCCAGGCTCGCATCGGATAACCCTTATATCTGCCACGATTTTCTATCATATATAATCGCTTAAAGATATCCTGATGATAAAAATAGAATCCCTTCTGAAACTTGTTCAACCAATTATTCGATAATAATATCTGATCAAATAATGACCACCTATCCTGGTTTGCTAAACTTCCATATCCCTTGGTATAAAGTTCTTCCCAGGGATTATACAATTCACCAGCTTTTAATTGATACCTATTACCGGAAGATTTCAAAACCTTTTGTACACTATAGCTATCAGGATTATCATTTAAATCCCCCATCACAATAATTTTTGCAGTGGGATCTATTTGCTGTATTCGATTAATCTCGGAGCGACAAACAGCCGCAGCTTCATTCCTTGATGTGGTAGTAAGATCTTCGCCTCCTTTTTTACTAGGCCAATGATTTATTAGGATGTAAAGTGGCTCACCATCTAATTCAGCTTTCACTAATAAAATATCCCTTGTTGTGTATTTTTCTTTGTTTTTACTCGAAAGCAAAACGGGTACTGGTTTACTCGAATTAATTTTTAAATAGGTAGGATTATAAATTAGTGCTACGTCAATTCCCCGCAAATCTCTTGAATCGTAATGAATGAATTGATACTGTCTTTTTTTTAATAACGGATGATGAATTAAATCATTCAACACAGTATCATTTTCAATTTCAGCAACTCCCAAAATAGCGGCACCATCTGCGGTTTTATCAGTACCGATTTCTGAAATCACTTTTGACAGCCTACTAATTTTATCAAAATAAATTTTACTGCTATATTTTTTTATTCCATTTAATGTAAAATCCTCATCATTCACTAAAGGATTATTTACAGTATCGTATAAGTTTTCTAAATTATAAAATGCTGCAACGCAAATTTTATACTGCTGTTTTTTAGGTTGAGAAGAAACATTACTTAATAAAATCATTAGCATTATCAGGCATATCAGTTGTTTCATTTTTAATTTAAAAATAGACAGGATTACACTCATCTGCATTAGTCTAATCCTAAAATTATTTTACTCACTAGTATTTCTGAAATGCTAACTATACTTTAGTTCTGTCAATTTTTTGAAATTATAAGCTTAGTATATGAATCGGAAATTTAGAATGATTTTCATCTTGATATTATCCATGCAAGTAGCTGCTCAAAAGCATCAAAAATCAAAAATGTTATTAGATAAAACGTATAAAATTGATAGTTCCCTTCAATCTTATTTTGGTATTCAACTCGAGCCAATAAATGGAATAGCTATTATAGATGAGCATATGCTAAAAGAGAATACAGAAAATGTTATTACGGAAGAATTGCATGCCACCAGAGACCCATTTATTTCAGCCTTATTATTTCAATTTAGTGCGATGCATTTTAATGCTAAAGGCTTAGCCAGAAAAAATTCTTCTATTACCTTAAATGGTATCCCCATGATTGATTTATCAAATGGATCTGGATCAGGGAATCTTTGGCAGGGATTAAATGGCCTGTTTAAAGTAGATGAAAATAACAATGGCTTTCTTCCTAACAGTTTTTCAGTTGCTACAGTTGGAACCACAAGTAATTTGGATAACAGGGCATCAAAGCAAAAAGCCGAAACTAATTTCGAATATGGTTTTTCTAATCGTGCCTTCACACATCGAATTCAGGTGATACATAGTACGGGCATGCAAAAACATAATTGGGCCTTTACAGTTAGTGCTGGGGGTCAGTTATGTAGCAATCCCCAAATTCCAGGAACATTTCATCAAACGATAAACGGCTTTTTGGGAGTTGATAAACGATTTAACAAACAGTTGTTCTCTTTGGCTTTTTTTGTTTCCAATATTCAAAATGCCAGGCAAGGGTATACGTTAAAAGAATCTACTACTATGTTTGATAATCCTTTGTATAACCCCAATTGGGGATTCCAACACCAACAAATCAGAAACGCTAATATTTCTTCCCAGTTATTGCCCGTGGCTATGTTTACCCATGAGTGGGATTTCTCCAATCAATCCTATATTCAAACAGCTATTGCCTTTTCTACGGGGGGTAAAAATAATACTGCATTAAATTGGTTTCATGCACCAGATCCCAGACCTGATTATTATCGTTATTTACCTAGTTTTCAATCAGATCCAATACTGAAAGACTGGATTACACAAACGTTGAAACAGGATTTAAATCAACGACAAATAAACTGGGATAAGCTAATTGAAATTAATAGGAATAGCTATGAGAAGATTTATGATGCAAATGGCATTATAGGTAATACTATCAGTGGAAAAATGGCTAAGTATTTTGTTGAAAATAGAAGAACTGATTCGAAGCGGATAAGTGCTGCCAGTTCTTTTCATGGAATAATCGGCAATACCCTATTGTTTGATATTGGGTTCTCCACTTTGTTCCAGCAACAACATTATTATAAAACTGTAAACGATTTATTGGGAGCAGATTTTTTTGTGAACTGGAATCAATTTGCTGAAAATGAAATACCCAATAATGCAAACGCTATTCAATTTGATATGGAAGTTCCTAATCGAATTATAAAAGTGGGGGATCCATTTGGTTACGATTACTCGATACTGAACACTAAAATGGAAACCTGGATGAGTACTGTTTTGCCCTTTAAACATTTCCAATTTTCACTTGCTGGGCTAATTGGCAGGGTTCAATTCTGGAGAATAGGGAATAAAATAAATGGATTATTTCCCAACAATTCTTTAGGGAAATCCATGATCAACCAATTTCTAAATACAGGTATTAAATTGGGTATTAATTATAGCATTAACGGCAAACAAAATTTGTATATCAGTATTGCCAACAGGAGTGATGCCCCAAATTCTGACAATTCTTTTATTTCCCCAAGCTCTAGAGATACAGAACAAGAAATGATTAAAAATGAAATTTCTTATGCTGCAGAATTAGGTTATATGGTTCAATCTAAAAACTTAAAAATGCATGCTTCATTATATTATATCCAATCTTTCAATGGAATGGATATGCTTAGTTTTTATCATGATACCTATAATAGTTTTGTGAATTATGCTATCAGCGGGATTGGCCAAAAACAGGTAGGATATGAGTTTGGAATGGAAGCTAGACTCAATAATCATTTTTCTCTGATTACGGCAGCAACTAATGGAAATCACATTTTTAATACCAGGCAATTTGCTATTGTAACTGTCGACAATAATGCTACAGAAATAGAAAGAGATATTATTTATGCAAAGAATTATCCTTCCATCAATAGTCCGCAATCTGCTTATTCCCTGACTTTGAATGTTAGGACAAATAATCAATGGTTTGGAAGTTTGAGTGCTTCTTTATTCGACAAACAATACTTAGGATGGAATCCTATTAGGAGAACTGCAGCAGCCATTTACCCAATTGATCCTTTAACAGAAAAAGGGCAATCGATTTTGCAGGTAGATAGATTGCCTGCGCAGTCTTTCATTAATTGTTTTTTAAGTCACAGTTTTCGATGGAATAAAAAAAAGCAGGAACAATTTTCTTATTCTATGAGCATCAATAATTTGTTGAATCGGCAAGACATTATACTTGCCGGATTTGAGCAATTAAGATATGATTTTGAAAATAAAGACCCGAATAAATTCCCACCGAAATATGTACACGCATCGGGAAGAAATTTCTTACTGTCACTTCGATATTCATTTTAGATAATAAACAAAAAGCCATGATTTATCCTACCATTTATCAGAAGCGGATTATGTGGGGACTACTACTGATTTGTCAGTTTTATTCTTGTGAGAAAGTCTACGATGCTCCGCCTACAGAATTGGAAGCTGCTTTTAGTGCAGATATCAGCATTAAAGATTTACGTGCAAAGCATGTGATGGGAAAATTTGAACAAATTAATGAAGCTAAGTCGATTGTTGCTGTTGTTGTGGCAGATGATGCTTCGGATAATTTTTACAAAACCTTAGTGGTACAGGATAGTACGGGAGGAATTACGCTCAGAATGGACGGTATTAAATTGTGTGCCGATTATCCCATTGGAAGAAAGCTTTCTATCAATTTAAAAGGTTTGTGGCTGGGTGACTATGGAAAATTAATTCAACTAGGTGCTGGGGTAGATGTTAGCGATCCAGCAAATCCGAGTTTAGTGTCCATCCCACAAACTTTGTTCGATCAGATTATTCGAAAAGGAGAAATAATTATTTCGGTACCTGCCATAAAAGTTAGTATTACGGCTTTAAATAATAACTATCAAAGTAGGCTTGTGCAGCTTGATTCTGTGGAATTTGTACCCCTCGATACTGCTAAAGCTTTTGCGGATTTTGCTAATAAGCTAACAGTTAATCGATCCCTTCGATCCTGCAATAATAATACGATTATATTGCGGACAAGCGGTTATGCCAATTTCGCCAATAACAAAACACCCTCAGGGAATGGGTCAATTACGGGTATTTATAGTGTATTTGGAACCACTAAGCAATTACTTATCCGCGATGAGCTGGACTTGCGTTTGAATAGACCCAGATGTAAATGAGTAACTGAAAAAAATACGGTTTTCGTCTCCAGAATTCTGTCAAAAAATACGAATACTAAGCTGAATGGTTCTATTGCCGTCATCCTGTCAGCATTGACTTCTTTGGTATTGTTATTGACCATTGGAAGCAAAATAGATAACTATGCAAAAAGGACAGATACGAGTACAGACGGAGAACATTTTCCCGATTATTAAGAAATTCCTTTATAGCGATCACGAGATTTTTCTTCGAGAGCTGGTAAGTAATGCGGTGGATGCAAGCCAGAAAATCAAAACCCTTTCTTCTATTGGGGAAGCAAAAGGCGATTTAGGCGAATTGCGCATCGATGTGGTTTTGGATATTAAAGAGAAAACCCTGAGTATTACGGATAGAGGAGTGGGAATGACTGGAGAAGAGGTTGACAAATACATCAACCAAGTTGCTTTCAGTGGCGCTGAAGAGTTTATGGAGAAATATAAGGATGCCAATATCATCGGGCATTTTGGTTTAGGCTTTTACAGTGCTTTCATGGTAAGCGATAAAGTTGAACTTTATTCCAAGAGCCATAAAGAGGGAAGCGGCGTTTTTTGGAGTTGTGACGGTAGCCCGGAATTTGAATTATATGATGTTGATTATAGTCAGCGCGGAACCAAAATTGTATTACATATTAATGAAGAGAGTGCAGAGTTTTTAGATGCTTCACGCATTAAAAGTATTTTAAATCGATTCTGTAAATTTCTTCCGATTCCTATTTTCTTTACAGAAGTTGGAGAAGTAAAAGAAGAAGAGGAAGCAGAAAAAAAGGAAGAAAAATCAATAAATAATACCAATCCAATCTGGGTTCGTAAACCAAGCGATTTAACGAAGGAAGACTATGAAAATTTCTATAAGGAGCTATATCCTTTTAATGAAACCCCCTTGTTCTGGATTCATCTAAATGTTGATTATCCTTTCAATTTAACAGGAGTATTGTATTTCCCTAAAATCAAACAGAGCTACGAAATACAGAAAGATAAAATTCAATTATACTGTAATCAAGTATTTGTTACCGATGAAGTAAAAGATATCGTACCAGAATTTTTAATGTTATTACAGGGTGTTATAGATAGTCCGGATATTCCTTTAAATGTTAGTCGTAGTTATTTACAAGGTGATCCTAATGTAAAAAAGATCAATGCGCATATCACCAAAAAAGTGGCAGATAAATTAGAAGAGCTATTTAATAAGGAACGTGCAGAATACGAACAGAAATGGGATAGCTTAGGCTTATTTGTGAAGTATGGTATGATGACTGATGATAAGTTCTTAGAAAAAGCTTCGAAGTTTTTAGTAATGGAAGATACCACTGGAAAATTTCACACTTTCGAAGAGTATAAAATGGCCACAGATACTTTGCAAAAAAATAAAGAAGGTAAGCATACGGTACTTTATACCACGAATCCTATTCAGCAAGATGCCTATATACAGGCTTGTGTGAAAAAAGGGTATAGTGTGATAAAAATGGAAACATTAGTAGATGCTGCATTTATAAACAATATGGAAATGAAATGGGAGAACACCCATTTTGTAAGAGTGGATGCTGATATAGTGGATAATTTAATCGATAAACAAGAATCCAGTGAATCTGTGCTAAGCAAGGATGAGGAAGTAAGTTTGAAAGAACTATTCAATATTCAAATTCCTGAATTACATGTAACTACAGAAGTAAAAGGATTGAGTGTTGATTCGGCTCCTGTAGTAGCTACCAGACCTGAGTTTATGCGTAGGATGAAAGATATGGGTGCTGTAGGTGGCGGTATGACAGCATTTTATGCTCAGATGCCAGATGAAGTAACTTTAACAGTTAATGGTAATCATCCGATTTATCAAACGCTTTTAAAGCAGGAAAATAAAGACGTGCAACAGAAGCAGGTACGTTCATTAGCCGACTTAGCCTTATTGTCGCAGGGATTATTGAAAGGTGCAGAGCTCACCAATTTTATCAATAGGAGTGTTGAGTTAATGGAAACTAATAAAGCCTAACCTGTATGTAAAATAAAAAAAGCTACTCGGTCTAGAAACTGAGTAGCTTTTTTTTACAGAGATGATTAGTTTTCAGATAATCTGATATCGACGACTTTTAATTGAAGAGTTATATTGCCGTTATATTCATTTTCGTCAATGGTATACACAATGTCAATAGGTTGATTCATTTGAAGTAATGGGAATTTGTCTGACATATTAAATCCAATTCCTGTGATACTAGTATTGTTTTGTTTCAAAACAAATCTAATATGCGCTTCTTTCACAATTTTTGAATAGCCAGTGTCCCTCACTTTTTTTGTAATAAATACCGGACGCATATTTTCTGGGCCGATAGGTTCCATTTGTAAAAGAATCTGATAAAATGCCGTTGTGATCTCAGAGAACTGGAGAGGTGCATCAATAATTATTTCAGGAACCAATAATTTTTCAGGAATAGTTTCAGAAACTACTTTTTCAAAGGCATCTGCAAAGGACTGAACATGTTGAGGTAAAAGGGTCATACCTGCGGCAGCGAAATGTCCGCCATAGCCAAGTAACCATTCTTTGCAGGCATGTATGGCTTCATACAAATTAAACCCGGCAACGCTTCTGGCACTGCCCCCAACAATTTCGCCGCTTTTAGTAAGTACAATGGTTGGGCGATAATATTTTTCAATCAATCGGCTAGCTACAATGCCTACAACACCTTTGTGCCAATGTTCTTGATACACTACTGTTGTTTTCTTATTATCATTCTTTACATCTTTCAAAATCATTTCTAGTGCTTCCTCTGTAATGCTGCTATCCATTTCCCTTCTATCTGAATTGTCGCTATGTAACATCTCAGCAAACTGCATGGCTTTATCAGGATCCTGTTCAATAAACAGTTGTACAGCTTTCTTTGCATCATCCATTCGACCAGCTGCATTTACTCTTGGCGCAATCATGAAGACCACATTTGTAATGAACATTTGTTTTTGAACGCCCGCTAGTTTTATGATTGCTTGAATGCCTGGACTAGGGTTTTCATTGATTTTTTTTAATCCATAAAATGCGAGTATACGATTTTCACCTGTCATCGGTACGATGTCAGCAGCGATGGCAATGGCAACCAGGTCGATATATTTTAAATAACTTTCTTCAGGAAGGTTTAATTTTTCTGCAAGTGCCTGTGCCAATTTAAAACCTACGCCACAACCGCATAGCTCTTTATAAGGATATTTGCAATCGACTTGCTTTGCGTTTAAGATGGCTATTGCAGGAGGAAGAATCTGATCTGGTAAATGGTGATCGCATACAATAAAATCGATCCCTAAATCTTTGGCATAAGCAATTAAGTCAACTGATTTAATACCACAGTCTAAAGAAATGATCAGCGTAATGCCCTGTTCTTTGGCGTAATCGATTCCTGCTTTACTAACGCCATAGCCTTCCCGATAACGATGCGGAATATAGAATTCAACAGATGGATAAATTAATTTTAGAAATTGATAGAGACAAGATACAGCGGTTGTACCATCAACATCGTAATCACCAAAAACGAGGATTTTTTCTCTTTGTTCAAAAGCTAGTAAGATCCGGGCAACGGCTTTGTCCATATCTTTCATGAGCCAAGGGCTATGCAAATCAGCGATTTGGGGACGAAAGAATTTTTTTGAAAGTTCAAAATTATCTAACCCTCTTTGAATTAATATACGGCAAAGTGTTCTATTAATTTTTAGTGAGGAAAACAGTGCTTCTACTTTGGATTCATCTACGGTTAATATATTCCAACGTTTCTGCATTAATATTCACGATCTGTTGTATAGAGAACCAATTCTTCTAAAGCTTGGCGAATTTTTGAATCTGGAAATTCGTGCAATAATGCAAGTGCTTCATTACGAAAGGTTTCCATTTTTGCTTGCGCATAAGCGATGCCACCTGAAGTAACCACAGTATCTATTACAAACTGTACTTTTTCTTTATTGGTATTTTGGTTCTTAATAATATAAATAAGTTTCTTCTTTATATCAGTACTGCAATTATTCAGTGTATAAATAAGTGGGAGGGTTAATTTTTTTTCTTTGATATCATTTCCGGTAGGCTTGCCAATATCAGCATTGCCATAATCGAAGAGGTCGTCTTTAATCTGAAAAGCCATGCCTACTTTTTCTCCAAAGCTTCGCAGTTTTTCTATCTGTGCCGGATCCTCGAAAGTGGTTGAAGCACCGGCGGCACAGGCTGATGCAAGTAAGGAAGCAGTTTTACCATTAATGATTTCGTAGTAAACAGATTCTTTCAAATTTAGATTTCTAGCTTTTTCGATTTGTAAAAGCTCCCCTTCACTCATTAATTTTACTGCCTCAGAAAGTATTTGCAATACGAGAAAATCTTTATTATTCAGGGAGAGCAATAATCCTTTGGATAAAAGATAATCGCCGACTAATACAGCAATTTTGTTTTTCCAAATTGCATTAATAGAAAAAACGCCTCTACGTTCTAATGCTTCATCTACCACATCATCGTGCACCAGAGTAGCGGTATGAAGTAACTCCACTAATGAGGCGGCACGATAGCTGCTGTCGTTAATTTCCCCTCCTAATCGCGCACAGAGTAAAACAAACATGGGTCTTAATTGCTTCCCTTTTCGTTTCACTATATATTGCATAATCCGGTCCAATAAGGCAACCCTACTTTTAACGGCTTCTCTGAAATGGGCCTCAAAAAGAACCAATTCTGCTGATATGACTTGTTTGGCTAGTTTCATCGTTAAAATATCTGCAATATAGCACGGTTCTGAATAATATTTTCAATCAAAGCAACGTAAATGATTTTATAGGTGTCAAAATACTATTAACAATTGATTTGAACTTAATTAGTTGGGGTTCTGAGGAGCAATTCCTAATTTTGAATATTCTTATAAATCAATCATCTATTAATCTACAAATAGCATTTATGGCAAGTAAAAAGTTTTTTTTAGCAGCGGCTCTTATTGTCTTGATACAGACAATTGGCTTAGCTCAGAGTGATTTTGGAAGTGATTGGAAGGATAGTTCCAAAATCCCTACCAGATCATTACCTCAGTATAATGAGTTTATTAATAATCAATACCCTTATCCAACAAAACCGCGCGACCAATGGGAATTAGGTATTGGATTAGGTGCAGCCATCTTATCAAATGATTGGAGTAATGATGTAGGGTTCGGTGGAAATATTACTTTAAGAAAAGCTTTGAGTCATACTTTTTCACTTCGCCCCTC
>Ga0208106_1000604_pt1 | contig 11628 bp, 19 predicted proteins | sample CryBogCBE25Jul08_FD_184577 | JGI IMG/M metagenome (GOLD analysis project Ga0208106, IMG submission 184577) | Freshwater microbial communities from Crystal Bog, Wisconsin, USA - CBE25Jul08 (SPAdes) | ecosystem: Environmental > Aquatic > Freshwater > Lake | place: Crystal Bog, Wisconsin, USA...
GAACTCGAAAAGTCGATGTTTCCGGAGACGATGCCCAACGTGGAACTCGAGATGCTCAAGCGTCGCAACATGCGAAAGATCTGGGACAACAACCGAACCAGGGACACGATTTACCAGCGCGTCGGGTACTTTCGGGGCCTGGCTGAGCAGATTCCGGACATGCTCGAGATTCGGCGGCTCGAGCTCGTGAATGAGGTGCTCCAGAGGGAGATTGAGAATGTCAAAATAAAAAAGGAACCCGCTCGAGAGTTTGTGCAGCCGTGTTCCCGCAACGGCTGCAACGGGTTCTTGAGCACTGCCTGGAAGTGCCGTGTATGTGACAGGTACACGTGCAAGGACTGTCACGAGCCGGTTGACGGACTTCATGAATGCAACCCGGACACGGTCAAGTCTGTCCAGCAGATCAAGTCCGATTCCAAGCCGTGTCCCAAGTGTGCGAGTCTCATATTCAAGATTAACGGTTGCCGCCAAATGTACTGCACGAGCTGTCACACCGCGTTCGACTGGGTCACTCTAAAAATTGAGCTCGGTCGGATCCATAACCCGCACTACTACGAGTACCAGCGGCAGCGCGGGCAGCTTAACCGCGAGATTGGAGACATCCAGTGTGGTGGTCTGCCCGATGCCTACGCCCTGAAATGGACCCCGAACGACGTGCGACAGTTTCACCGGCATCTGCTCGAGTTTCAACAGTACCATCTTCCACAGTACGTCGTGGGTGAAGTGACTGCATTCGACATGAATCTCAGAGCCCGTGTCAACTTTCTCACGAACGACATGAACGAGGACACGTTCAAGGATGAGCTGTATCGCAAGGACAAGGACCTCACCAAGAAGCGAGAGATTGGCATGGTTGGTACCACGTGCCTGCAAATCATGAGTGACATTTATAACAAGCTCGTAGGTACCCATGATCTGGACATCTTTCGCGCAGAGATCCTCGGATCGGCCGGGTATTGCAACGAGCTTTTTGCCGACATTTCTCGCGTGTACAACTGCGTCGTGCCATGGATCGACTATCCCCAGGTGTCATATAAAAACGTCAAGACCAACAAGAGTAAATGACCGGAGGTCGGGGGACCAGTTTCCTTCTAGACTCGTCGGGGTCGATGCACCCGAGGACGGATGACGTCATCGGGAGCTTCGCTGCGTTCGTCGATGCTCAGGACCCAGACACACTCCTGAGCCTCTGGACCTTTTCGGACACCGTGAAGTGTGTCTTTCGGGACCTTCCCAAAAAGGATGTTCCAAAGTTGGACTTTAGGCCCAGTGGTGGTACCGCCCTTTATGACGCGATCGGGACCGTCCTGGAAACCGGCCCCAAGAAGCTCGTGATTCTGACGGACGGGGAGGAGAACTCGAGCTCCAAGTTTACCAAGGCGCACATCAAGGATCTGATTCGGCTGTCTGGTGTCGATGTCATCTATGCCGGCGTGGACCTCGAGGACGCCAAGGACCTGGGCATCTCGAAACGGATCCACTACGACGGCGTGGACACCCCTTCAACCATGTCACAGCTTGCGACGCTTGCCAGCCAGGGTCCTTAGATAGTCCAGATTGTTACTTGACTTGCCGTTTTTTACTAGGTTTTCTTGACGTTCGATGAGTAGATTCAGACTCTGTAGCGGTAGTCCGTTGATGTCTCGAGCATTCATCTTACCGAATGCCCCAGTTGTTAGTATGTTCAGGTTTGGCTCCATGTGTATCCGCCTAGGCTTGACACCGACAGAGCTCGTTGTAAATCCTAGACCTTGTAGGGCTCGCATAGCATCCAGTGCTTTTTCTGGATTCACGAGAATGTTTGTGTTTCTTGGTTCTCTGTAATTGTTGCGGCCCTGGTGAAGTGCGTGCATTTTCATAGCCATTGATCCGGTAAGAGCCCACGGTATGCCTCGGAGGGCATCAGCGATAGCATGAACGTTCCGTCTCCTTGACGCGACTGGTGTGCTGGGTGGAGTCTCCATACTCTGAGGTGCGGTTTTTTTTCGCGACTCAGAGTATGTATGGAACATCAGTCGTGGGGCACGGTTCACTCATAGAACCCACACTCACGGTCAATGGCCCAGTTTATCCAAAGGTACCAGCTGGTAAAAGAGTCGTTTTTATGAGCAAGGCTGGCTATTTGGGTAACAAGCGGACGGTTACAGACGATCCGAAGATGCAAAACTTTTTAAAGTCATCCGAAAAAATGGTAAAGCTCATCAAAGGAACCCTGGGCGGTTCAGACCTGCCCAAGTACATGTACCCAAATCCCGGACAGTGGAAGTGGCACGAACACACATCCGAAGCTGGTCAAGAGTACACTGACATGTACATTGATCTGGAGGATCCGGTGCCAACGACTCGCCAGCATAGTCTAGGTAACATCAGAGTATATTCAATCTATGACGACATGTGCGGTGTTTGGAAACGTGGGATTCGAACGAAACACGGAAGATTCGTCAAAGTGAGCGAAGTCCTAAGAGACATGCTTCCGGGTGTACTTTTCGTGTTTGCTTGCCGTTCAACGTTGCGCGACTCTATAGTCAGTGAAAAGTTTAACAAACCCAGTATAGAAGAAGATCGTGGATTTATGCATCCCAGTCGGAGACAAAACTATCCGAGAAAGTACATCAACAGTACCATAGAAACAGCTCGCGCACAGAACCGTCAGGGTGCCAAGAAGCGTTTACTCAAGCCGCGTAGCCCGACAAGCCCTTCGCCTAAAACCACGATACCCCCACCTAAGACCACAGGTAGAACAATCGAGGGTATACTCAAACTCGTCGGAGCCACTGTGCGCCTACCTCAAACCGTCACGCGTAGGCCATCACCGAGCATTCGCAGGACCGTCAAGCCAAGGACCACAAGTAAGACTCTTGCGAGCATACTCCGAGGAACCGTCAAGCCAAGGACCACAAGTAAGACTCTTGCGAGCATACTCCGAGGAACCGTCAAGCCAAGGACCGTACGAAGAACAGCCAAGCCAAGGACCGTACGAAGAAGGACCTTGAGCCCCCGGACCCTTCGTAGACGAACTATTTTGGACACGCTACGAGGACTTACCGTACCGATGCAGATCAACTAGAAAATAGCAGCTTCCTAAAGTTGGTCTGCGACCGGCAAAATGGACACTTGATGATCCGGACCGAACAAGTCTCGCACACGGTGTGACCACAGTTGATGTTGAACACCGCCACAGTCCGCTCCATGCACACTCCACACGAGGTGTTCAGAGACTCTTCGTGCGGAGCCAGCTTGGTGAGCGCCTTGCCTATCGTCTGCCTCGCCCCATACAGTTCTCCGAGCGAGCACCTTAGCTCTAGGACGTTTGAATTCTCCAAGAGGTTCTCGAGCATCGACTGAAGCTGCAGCTTGGAAGACTCTTGCTCGAGCTGAACACCCATCGAGCTGAGAACACCGACGTCGTGCTCGACCGTGGCTACCCTCGACTCGAGCTCCTTGATTTGCTCTGAGACCTTGGTCGCATATACCACCAGGTCATCTATAGTCTTGGTCACGTCCAGGTTCTCCACGGGCACAAAGTCAAAGGGGTCCTCGAAAAAGTCGAGGGTCTTCATGCTACCGACGTGGAAAGTTCGAATGTAGATTCAACGCAATTTTAAGTAGGTTTGCGTTTCTCTTGAGTACTGGGCCTCTTGCTACCATACCTCCTTTATTGCGACCAGTGAAATACTGATCCATGAGATTCGGACTGAACCTTCCAATCGTCCTGGTGGTTCCGGTCCTGTTCCTGGTCAAATCACTTCTACGATACTTGTTTGAAGCTGGTGCTTTGCGTCTGAACCACGAGAGCATCTTGCTATTCATCTAGACATTTTCTGCGATCAAAGTTTTGTTCATGACAGGCTTTATATTCGTCCGATGAGTCTTTACGAACCATTCACCGGGACCCAAAATACGTTTGTAAGTTCTGTTTGGACCCTCGTTTTGGACCCAGCCAGGTTTACGACCGTTACGACTCAGAACAAGTTTTACTCTGTTTGGTACGGGTAAATCTCTAATCAGTTGTTGAATTTTTTTAGTTCTATTTTCGTTGAACATAGATGTTCCGCGCAACTTACTGCGAATTGCTTCTCTGATAATGTCAACGTACTGTTTTCGTTCGTTATTTGGCATGTTCAACTGCATTAAGGCTGCTTCTATGTGATGTTGCATTTACTGTTGGTCGCCAAAAAATGTGTACCTCGAGGTCCTTCGTTTTTCGTCGGCACTTGCAAAAGATGCGCGTGCCCACCCTGACCTCGGTGCCCTTCGTGCCCATCAAGGACATCGAGGGCTATATAGGCTGTCTCAGGCGCGACGGTGTCCCTGAAGATGAACTGCAACGGATCCGCGAAAAGCACACAGCCGCCTTGCCCCCTCCGCCGCCGCCTACCGTAAAGAAGTGGCATCACGGTTACGAGTTCCTTGACGACATCAAGGTGACGCTGGCGGTGCAAGGCGATCGCGTGCGCCTGAAGTGGACCGCGCCATTCGAGGACCTTCGCAAGCACATGTACACGGGCAAGCCGATCCCACTGGCGGTTCGGGTCAAGTGCCTCTTGAAGGCTGGCGCACCCGATGACGTCGTAAAGGCAGCCATCAAGAGGAACAACGATTGGTTCTCGGCCGACAACCAGAAGAAGCAGCAGCAGATCCTGGACCGCATCTTTGGCGTAGCTCCGGTCAAGAAGGTGCTGAAATCTGTTAAGAAGAAACCGCTTTAGAGAATTATGAGGTTCCTTAGTACGTCTCCTGGGGCTAGGGTTTTTACGCAGTACGGGTGTGTCTATGAGCGCGCTCCGCTCCTAGAGGACGATTACGAAGTTGACTTTGTTCGTGACACTATTACAGTTTTCCGAAACGTGACCAATCCTCACCACACAGTCATGTGGTGGCTAGAGGACGATTACGTCTGCTTGTATCGTGCGCCTAGGTTTCCGGCGGTCTACTCGGAAGTCTAGCGTGTCCCGCAGTCTACTCGGAAGCGGGCTGTGGGTCCTTGGGGCTGTCGCCACAGGCAGCCACGGGCACCGCCTTGGCAGAGGCCGAGTCAGGGCCGAGGGCCGGGGCCTTGCGCTGAGCCTGGCGACGACGCCAGAACATAGCAAGCACGAGAACCAGAACAGTGAGGGCAATCCACTTGAGATTCATTAGTGTTGGGTACCAAAAAAATGTCTCCAAAAAACCGACGCGGGGCGAAGGTATGAGCAAGATGGAGTGCTCCGTGTGCTACGAGCGCCTTCAGGCCCCCCTGAAGCTTTCCTGCAAGCACAGCTTTTGTCGCAAGTGTATCGAGGAGTGGTACATCTCGAGCCCTGCTGAGACGCCTGGGTGTCCGACGTGCCGCCGCCCTATCCGCAATTCATCCCTGGACGAGTCCCGAGCCAAGCGCCAGGAGGATCAGCTCTTCGGTGAGGTGCTGGACCAGTACCTGGAAGACTGGTGTGAGTTCTCCAAGGACTGCCTGGAGGACTTTGGTCAGCCCCCTGATGACTGGGACCACCGCCTTCTCCTGGAGGACCTGAGCAACGTCCAGCAGACGATCAAGGTTCTGAAGGAGTGTGCGCTGGACGACGACGAGATCCTGGACTTTGTGGACCTGCAGGAGTGGCAGACCTGGAAGCCGTTCGCGCCCATGGGCTGGATCGCCTGGGATCCGCCGTCGCAGAAGTTCTTCGACGAGAGCCGCTGGATCTCTGTTCTTAGCGTAGTGCAGCAGCCTTAGAGCGCCTAAGGAAAGAGGGCCGCCAGGCCCTCCGTTAGTGGATGGTGGTCCAAGGACCATGTGGATGGATGGAATCAGTGAAATTTCACTCCGAACCTTTTTGTAATCTTCTTCTTTGCAGCTTCAATCGTCGGCTCTTCCCAGAGCAACCACCGCGCCCAGAATCCCGCCGTCCTAGGGTTTGTCCAGTTCTCCTTGGAGTGTCTCGTCAGGTAGCGTTGGCGTCGAGCAGGATCGTGGTGCATCGTATAGTTCTGATAGCCTACAGCCCCAAAGTTCACGTGGCCCCCTTTGGGGAAGCGCACCCGCCACTTCTTTTGCCGAAGAGGACTCTTGGATAAAATCACATCCATTAGTATGGACATAGATTCTCTTCGGAGCTACCGGGTCTTTGGCATCGCTGTGTTTGATGTGGCCGTGACCGGACTACTCGCTGAAGCTATTTCCAAACTGACGCACCAAAAGTTTCTGCTCGTGTTTCTCTTCTTGGTTGTCTTTGGTGAGGTTGTGCATTGGGTGATGAACGTAAAAACTGCTGGACTTGATCTGCTGGGGGTTGACCAAAATAGTGACCTAGGAAAGCTTGTGATTGCTGCGTAGAATACCAGGAATGAATGGCTCCCCGCGATCCGTTCAAGGCTTTGATGATGCGACGCAGGACCCTCGCTTTGGAGCCCTCAGAGGACTCCGAGGATTCCTCGAGCGAGTCGGAGGACACGCCGATCTTGTCAGCCCCTGGTTTCACCCGATCGGTTCGCCCATCGACCACGAAACAATCTGGGAGTGTCTCCCGGAAAACCTCAGGAATCAAATCTATCGCGAGTTTGTCCTCCAAGGAGTACCAGGAGCACTTCCAGAAGACGGCCCAGAAGGCGATCAGCACACACAGGAACCTCGTCAGCCAGAGACGCAGCATTAAAATTCTAGACTAGTAGTATGGCTTCCGTACCGCAGTGGGCACCCCAATGGGTTCAGAACAATCCTAAAAAGAGTAGTGGTTTATTGCTTTTCATAGTCATTCTAGTCATACTCGCAATTACTGTACCAATTGGTGTTTACTATACTAACGTAGCTTGTTCAACCTGGGGCTGGGGATCGAACTGTTCTTCCACCACCACGGTTGCCAACGGCGGGGCTTGTACTGCTTCAGGCCCTGCGTGCGCCGGTACCGGCTACACATGCGACTCTACAGGGATATGCAGCCTTCCTGCTGCAGCGGCTTGTTCTACTAGTAACAATGACGTTTGTGTGACTGGGTACACGTGTCAGAGCGGCATATGTTCAGCAGCCGCTTCAGTTCCCAGCACCACCCCCAGCACCAGCACCAGCACCAGCACCACCAGCACCACCAGCACCCCCAGCACCAGCACCCCAACAGGTCCCACGGGTCCAAGTGCCCCAACAGGTCCCACCGGCCCCAGTGCCATTTTCAGTGGCACACCAGTACCCAACTCTACTAGTGTAGCTGTACCTAATAGTCCCACCAGCACCCCCAGCACTTCTGGAAATGCCGCAGCTGGGAGCGGTGCTCTAGCTCAGTCACTTGCAGCTGCTTTCGGTACTCCGACGCCGTCCGCCTCAACTCCCGCTCCTCAACCGTCAGCCCCGACTCCGTCTGGTGGTCCCACTGGAACGGGTTTGCAATCGTCTCTGGCTGCGTTCCTCGCGGCTACTCACTAGCGACCAGTGCCCCCTGATCTGAGAAACACTAGTCCGATTGCAATCATGACTAGTCCCAGATACTGTACCCATGACGTAAGGCGCTCGCCCAGAAGCACATATGCGGCGACACTCTCTAGAATACCAGAAACCCCGTCCCACATCCCGTTCACGAACATCACGTTACCTTGCTTGAGCGACTTGATCAGGAAATAGACTACGCCCAGATAGCCTAGCGATCCCTGAATGAAGCCGCTCCGGGAACCCGTGTCTGCAAACCGCTCGTAGCCAAAGTCACCTATGATCTCCACCAGGCTGAGCCATATGACATTGAGCATTGACATACATTTAGCAGAGATTAAAGGTCACCTTAGTAAGTACACCATGTTGCTGAGCATCGATGTAGGTATCCGGAACCTCGCCATGTGTCTCATAGATACCAAGACAATTCGTCGGTGGGAGGTTGCTGGTGTTCCTCCAGACTCTGACATTGGTCTTTACCCGCAGATGTGTAGTCACCTGGACGACCGCCCGTGGGTCCTCGAGGCTGACACCGTGCTCATCGAAAAGCAACCGGATCGAAACAAGCGAATCAAGTCGGTCGAAAACTTCCTGCACGCCTACTTCGTCATTCACAAGAAACCGGTTGTGCTCTGGGACGCGAAGCACAAGGTTCCGGACGTCGTTGGTCCAGGTCGTGCGAGGTACCTTCAGCGCAAGGCGGCATCGGTCGAGCGCTGTCGCAAGTTCCTACAGGACACTGGCCAGACGGAGTGGCTCAAGGTTTTTGAAGACTCTAAAAAGAAGGATGACCTGGCGGACACGGTCATGCAGGCCCTTTCGTACCAGCCCAAATCCCCAACAAAAAAGACTGTGAAACCTAGGAAGCCCACGCCGAACCAGATGGAAACCAAGTACTCCAAGGCGAACCTGGCTTGGGTCTACAAGAATGGCAAACAGGACAAGCGATTCTTCAAGGATGTTGCACGGTACTATGGATCCGTGAACGATCTCATTGAAGAATTTGGGCTCGCCTAGGACCACCGCTTTTCTAATCTAAGTTTATGGATAACATCCCAAATGGGTACATTCTGAATTGTGCATACCCACCTGTAACTAATCTTTTGCCATCATTGACAAACACATATACAGTCGGTTCACTTTCTAGCATGTGGCAATCTGTGTTCACACAGTCTATCAACTCGGGTAACATAGTGCCTTTGTCAGACAACCAGTACACTCTAGGCACACCGGCTCTTCGGTGGTCGAATGTGTACATCGGGCCTAGTACAATCTTCATGAACGACACAGTCACAGGAAATGCGGCAGCTATTACAGTGTCTAATAGCTCTCTGTTCATCAACGGGGTTCAGTCTCTGCGTATAGGATCAATCACATTCACGGACGGAACAGTCCAGTCGACTTCCGCGAATCCATCGGCGTGCAGAATCATACCGGGCTACACGAGCAATGTCACCCTGGACATGTCCGTAGACTACTACGTCCATTGTCACGTAAACTCCGGTTCACTTTCCGTTACCGTAAATAACTTCACAGCCGGTAAAACAGTCGAGCTCTTGGCGATATGGGGAAATAGCGGCGGTGGATCAATCAGTATCAACGGAATTTCAGGAACGAACGTCAGTAACGGGAACAACGGGTTCACAATATTGAAACAGTTCAACTCGCTCAGGTTTTACTCTGTGGATGGCACCTCTGGAAATACATTTTGTGTCGCGACAATTTCCTAGCCTATAGTAAATGGATATGCAACCCATGCTTCTGACCTCCTCTTCACTTGCCGTCCTCGCGCTATTTTACAAGCAGGCCCAGAACCGGTCTGCCCTTCAGTACACGATCGGGGTGGTCATCGCGTGCCTCGTGCTAAGCCTCATCATGTCAGCGACCAGTGGGTACGCCACCGGCGGAACGGCGAAGCCCAATCCAAAGCCCTATGGCCCCTAGAAGAACTATTAGAAAAATCCATTTTGGAAATCCCTTTTTGGGCGGGGGCATCGCGTCCTCAACAGCCCTCTGAATCTTTTTGAGCAGGACCGCATCAGCCGGTTCTTCTTCTTTTTGTGGAACCTCCCTAGGATCCATACAATGAAACCTGAGCAGGAACGAGTTTGTGTCCATGCCGTTGAAGTTTACCAGCTGACCATCCTTGTTCAGCCACTGGACCGTAAGGCGAGACACCGAGTCTATAGGCTGATCAAAGTCTATGCCCATCGCATAGTCGCTCGTCTCTTTGAACGTCTTGAACTGCCCAGACATGACGTCCAGAGGAATCGCGGCAAATGTAGTCGCTATAGTCGCCCCGTATGTCTCACCTGACAGGGTCCTGGAGTCCACGAACCTGCGATTGCGCAGCTCGGCGATATCCAGGAAAACAAACTCCTCCGTGACGAGGTTCACGACGTTCACGGACACGTTGCCAGTCACGAGTCCAAAGGCTGCCTGGGTGTCTGCGGACACCGCAGTCACATTGGCCGAGAACACGAATGTTCCCTGGTTTGGCTGGTAGGTCATCTGTATGCCGCTCAGGCCTGACACAGTCGTAGCAAGCCCCGTGGCAGAGTAAAACCCGGGTGGGATCACATAAGTGTTTCCCGTGGTCTGGAACACACCCTGGGTGATGTTATAAAGGCTGTTTGGAATCTTGGCTGCTACAAGCTCTACCCGAGTAACATTCTTTATCGGGGTTGTCAGGGTCAGGACGAAAGAGTTACCACTGGTTCCAGTCGGCCTGTTGCGCGAATCGGCGTAGACGTAGAAGAAATCAAGATTTCTTCGTCCAGACATACTGTTACGTCGAAAAAAAGTGCTCATATTAATGAACGTACCATTTTGGTTCAGCTTCCCGACATACCCCTTGCCGGAACGCGTTGAAAACCTGACCAAGGAAAATCTAGCCGGACTCGATTACATGCTGCGGCTCGGTCATCCACATGTCTTTACGGGTGGACCGTACAGACTGTTCCCCGTGGAACAGTCGAGGGTCTTCGTAGAAATCTCGTGAGTGACCTGATCAAACGACCGGGCAAGTCTTTTTACGAAGCGTTCTCGGGTCCGGCCAAGAACCTCACGGAGCCCAGTGAGGAATCGAGCCGACCCGTCAGCTCATGGCTGAGAAACTAGGTAGGGAAATAGTGATACGAGCTCTAGCAAAGCGTTACGGCAACAGCCTAGTGATGCTTAGTTTGAAAGAAGGGAACCGCCGATTCCGTTCGTGATGGCGTACTCGTGGCCGAGCTTGTGCACCACGGCCTGATCTCCGCACCAGCCGCCGGCATCCTCGCCGGTGTAATACGCGCCGTTCGCCAGGCCCGGGACGCAGTCTGGAGACTCCTTGTTCATCCAGCTCGAGGGCTGAGCATCACCCTGATCGGTCTGGATGTCGGCGTAGCCGCTCGACCGGCGCCATAGCAGGTAAACGAGGAAAGCGATGACTGCAATCAGAAGAAAGTTCGTCTTGGCCATTACTCTGGGCACACAAAAAAGTCGCGTTAAAGTCCTTCAGCAAAAGTAAATCATCCCAGTATGGATGAAGAGGAGGCTCTGCTCGCTGAGATTTCAGTCAAGCCGCCTGAGAAAAAGACTGTGACGTTCAAGCCGTTTGGCGGGGCCCCCGCGCACACTGAGACGCCTGATGTCGGCGCCTTTGTAAACGCTTCGAAGATGGGGCGTCAGGTTCCCATCATGGAGGAGCAGGAATTTGAGGAGGAGGCTCAGCCACAGGAGCAGTGGGAGGAGGTCAAGCCGTCAGAGGGTTTCAGAACCATCGAGGAGGAGAAGGCTGACCTGATCAACAAGCTGAACCGTCTCCAGAAAAAGGGATTCAACCCCGGTCGCAAGTACGGGCCGCAGAGCGACATCGAGGAGCTACGCACTGAGTACCACCGGATCATGTACTCGATCGAGGCTGATCAGTCAGTCAAGTTCCAGCGTCGGATCCTGATGGCGTGCGTGACTGGTATCGAGTTTCTGAACAAGCGGTACGATCCGTTTGACGTCAAGCTCGACGGGTGGTCCGAGTCCATGATGGAGAACATCGAGGACTATGACACGGTCTTTGAGGAGCTCTACGCCAAGTACCGTAACAAGGTGGCGGTGGCTCCTGAGATTAAGCTCATCATGATGGTTGGCGGCTCAGCCATGATGTTCCACCTGACCAACTCGATGTTCAAGGCGGCTGTGCCGAACATGAACGACATCCTGAAGCAGAACCCGAACCTGGTACAGGACATGATGCAGGC
>Ga0208106_1000607_pt1 | contig 11564 bp, 16 predicted proteins | sample CryBogCBE25Jul08_FD_184577 | JGI IMG/M metagenome (GOLD analysis project Ga0208106, IMG submission 184577) | Freshwater microbial communities from Crystal Bog, Wisconsin, USA - CBE25Jul08 (SPAdes) | ecosystem: Environmental > Aquatic > Freshwater > Lake | place: Crystal Bog, Wisconsin, USA...
CAGTGGTAAAGATCCTAGTAAGGTTGATCGTTCTGCTGCTTATGCAACCAGACATATCGCTAAGAACTTAGTAGCTGCAGGTGTGGCTGATGAAGTGTTGGTGCAAGTGTCTTATGCCATTGGGGTTGCAAAACCTACGAGCATCAATGTAAACACTTATGGAACTGCAAAAGTGAAAATGACAGACGGCCAGATCGGAAAGATCGTTCAAAGTATCTTCGATATGCGTCCTTACTTCATTGAGCAAAGATTGAAATTAAGAACACCGATGTATAGCGAAACTGCTGCTTACGGACATATGGGCCGTAAGAATGAAGTGGTGGTTAAAACATTCAAAGATCCTTCTGGTAAAGAGAAATCTATGAAAGTAGAATTGTTTACCTGGGAGAAATTGGATTATGTGAGAAAAGTGAAACAAGCTTTCGGGATTTAATATAAAATACTTTTAACAATTAATGCCTCCTTTTAGGGGGCATTGTTGTTTAGGGGATACTAATAGCACGCAGATGACGCTGATTAAACAGATTAAAAAGAAACCACCCCAGTCATCGCTCAGTCGCTCGACTTGCCCCTCCTATCCGCAAGCGGCAGTAGGGGAACTTAAAGAATACAAACATTATTCGCAAGCGAACAGGTTGGGTATTTGAGAAATAAATTGAATTTTATTGATGGTGGCAGTATCTAATTTATTAGGAAAATGGACTGCTACAAAGGGATTATACTGCAGGCTTTTATCTTTTAAATAGGGGAAACGCGGGCCATGGTCGCCGGAGATAATGACGATCTTTTCTTTTAAATCTGGGTGCTTATCTATCAATTGCAATAATCTACTATTTCCGTATTGCAAATAATTTAGATAGTTTGTTTTAATGATATTAGAATCAGTTCCTGTATAGAAAATCTCTTTTTGAAGATTGCCTTTTGCATCTCTGCAAAAAGGTACATGCGGAATTGTTACATGTGCCCAAATAAATCTTGGTTGACCAGAAGGTACCGCCAATGAATTATCTAGTTTTTCAAATACTGCCTGGTTATATGCATCGTATTTTTCAAGAGAATATTTCTGAGCAGCATAGACTATTCCAAACAAAGTGCCACTGGATATTTGTTGTAAATAAGTATGCAGATAGCCACTTATATCTGACAGCATGGGATGATGATTGAAATTAAAAAATCCCAAATTCACAAATCGATATCCACGCTTTTCCAAGATGGGTACTAATGCACTTTTTGTAAGTAGGTCAAAGCCCTGATAATAACTACTTGGGGTGATGCTATCGTCTACATTGAAAATACTATTAATGGAATATAGGGTTTTATTAAACCTGCTTCTGGTATTTTTTAAAATTTGAAATCCTCGCTTTTCTAAATTAGTATCTAATGAATTCTGGAAATCCATCTGTTTTTCTAAAGAGGCAGATGAACCATACTCATCCATCAAAATCCAAACGATATCTAATGATGACTTATTTTCGGATTGATTTTTTGTTCCATCAAGTTTTAGGGTTCTCTCTTGTTTCAAATCACGCAGTGTAGAAACTAATCCTGTAAAACAGAAAACAGTAGTAGCGCATACTAAAAAAACATTCAGTATTTGATTAAAAGATATTGCGTATTTATCAGGGATATTTTTTAATAATGTCAGGCTTAGAATAATGAGTAGAATCGTAAATGCATAAAAACTATAATAAAAATAGTGAGGAATATATGCATATTGAAAATGTAATAATTTTGCCACTCCTACTACATGAAACAATGCACTACATAATATCAATACTGGAATTGCTGCATATACTGGATTGGTAAATATTTTAAAAAATTGAATCAATAGAAAGCAGCATACTGAAAAACCAAGCAATAATAGAATAGCGGTTGCAACTTCGAATGACTTGAAATATGCTGATGATTTAAATAGTAAAAAGCAAACTAGATACAAATAGGGATAAATGGGCCTTGCTAAAATTTTGTTTAGATTTTTTCCCATAGATATAGTTTACGATTCGTTGGAACACAGACTTCAACTTTTATCAATTGAAAATATTTTTCGAAACATTCCTCAAAATGAGTTTCATTGTAATCGGTATATATGTCTTTTCGATTTGCGAGTAATTCTTTCACACGATTGTCTGTTCTTGGCACAAATTCTACAATAGCATATTTATTTGTAAGTATTGCAAATTGAGCTGCTAAAAGTTGAAACGGAACATTATTGCCAATACAAAGATGGTGTATCAATGCCAATGCCATGAGTGTATCGCTCTGGAGTCTATTTAATAAAGAGCTTCGTTCCTGATTAGCCCAACCGATGGCTGGACTCGGTTGTACTAAATCAGCCAAAACAGTTTCAATATTTTTTATTCTTGAAATTTTTAAATCAGATCTCAGTTGTTCCAGGCAATCCATATCCGATTCAACGGCTATCACTGATTGCGAATATGCTGCGGCAATCTTACTAAAATGTCCACTATTGGCACCAAGGTCAATTACTTGGATTGGTTTAATTTCTTGCATCCAACTTGTGAAGAGAGCTGTTTTATTTTTTAGATATTCATTAGATGAAATGGTTTCATCGTAGTAATTGCCCCATATTTTACTATCGTTTTTTATCTTCCAATTTTTAATGGAGGATTCCATCATCGTCCAAAGAAGTTTTAATTTTTCTTTCGACATACCATGATTGTTCTCTACCTCTTTTCGCTGGTTATTGGACAAAGCGTGTAAATGAATATGTAAGAGGGTACTGCTTTTAAACCATGTTTTTAATGGAAGGTTTTTCGATATAAATTTTAAATTCCAACCATTGAGATTTGATACCATCATCTTTCCCCAATCAGAATCATTGAAACACATGAGTGCAATGGGGGCGAGCATACTTTCGCAAAACTGTCGATAGGCGATCCAAGGTGAGGCTTCCTGATATTTTTCGAATGATAGGGTATCAAAAAAAATGGGGTGTCCCTTTACGAATGTGATATTAAATGGGGATGCGTCTTTGAGTATCATCCCATATTCCATCGCAATCTTATTAATTTGTAAAGTGAGTATGGCCATTTCTTTCCATTGCGATATTGTCCATTCGTAAGGGTAACTAATAAAGGGAATATATTCGGGTTCTAAGATTTTATAAAAATCACCGCTAGGATTTGGTTCGCTTTCTTCTTGATGAGGGATGAGCAAGGATTCATTAATCAATCTTTGGTATAATCCCGATTGAATGAACTGTTCGTAATGTTCTGCATATGTATGATTCACATATCTCCGAACCCTGGCATCCTCAACTAATACAAATCCATCCTTATCGCGATATGAGATTGGTTGAAGCATTTAATCATTGCTTTGTTCGTCAGGAAAACTGTTGGTAGACTTTTTTCTTGAAAAAAATGCTTTCGTAAAGCTTACCAGTCTTTTAAAAAATACTATAACGGTAAGTAATCCTGATAGTAGCATTTGAAATAATAAACTTCCTGAACCTGGATCGATATACAAAAAATGAGCGTAATGAAGCATTATAAATATTTAGACTGTAATAATTAAAATTAGTTTAATCTACTTACTATATTTTATAATGGCTAAAAAACTTTAATTGAATACTTGTGGATTGAGAAAGTATTTTTGAGATGGATAATGGCACGCAGATGACGCTGATTGGGCAGATTTACGCAGATATTATGGAACAGGGATGACAGGGGTAAAAGAGTAACCACCCCAGTCATCGCTCAGTCGCTCGACTTCCCCTCCTATTCGCAAGCGAACAGTAGGGGTTCTTAAAATAAAACATTATTTGCAAGCAAACAGTAGGGGTTCTATTAGGAAAAACTAAATTTGCAAGCGAACAGGAGGGGTGCTTAGAAATCGATTTAATCGTTCATTGATGATGGCTTTGTATTGCTGTTTAAATTCATCGCTCAAAAAGCTTTGATTTATCAGTTCAACCCATTTCGGATAGGCTCTTTCCATTTTTTTGAAAATGTTTTGTTGCTGCTTTTCATCTATTTTTAAACTGAGCATCGCAACTACAAAATCGTGCTTCTTTATTTTTTTCTTCTTGCCGTTTAGAGTCAAAGCAAGTTCTTCATTATCTGCTGGATTAACCAAAAGGGTATTCACTAAATCGTAAGCAGGAGATAATGTCATGCCTAAACCTGGTTGTTCTAACAATGAAAAGTTCTTCAAATGCATATCAGCATTACCGGTAATAAAGGAAAATAGTATCAACTCGAAAAAGTTGACTGTATCCAGACCTGGTGTTGTTGAATATTTCTGTATCGCTTTGGCTATCTGCTCATAGCTGCCATGGTATTTGTCTTCGGTAAGTCGTTCCGTTAACTGGCACATATCCTCCATAGCTAACTTCCCTTTTTTTGTTCGGTCAATCCGTTTAGTTAAATAAGCAAGGTTGCCCGATTGCAAGCGTATAAGACTATGTGGAGCTGTTTTTATTTTAGTTGCAGCTGCCAGGTGCATGGTTAGATCTTCTACTTCGGGTAGATGTGGATATATTGCTGTTGGTGGCTTTAATATATATCCGCCCCATAAGCCAACTATCGTAAATCGTTTTTCTATACCTCCAATCTTATTTCCAGTAATGTGTAATGATAGCTTCGCCTGCACTCCAGTGATGGCGGTTTTACTTTGTATGACTTCTCTTGCCAATGTATCTAAATCGGCCTCAGAATAGGGTAAGGCCGGTGGTGTTGGTTGACCGAATATTTTTTTAGAACAAGTAGCGTGGAAATCTTGCTCATTATTAGTTAATGGCTTATAACAATATAAACAGTTGCTCATAGTGTATCCTCCACTTTTACTTCTTCTATACTAACTGCTCCGATACAGTCTTTACAGCATGCCAGCAATAAGCCCATTCGGTCCCTCGGATTTAGTTTCCAGTTCTTTTCAGCTATATCTAATAACCATCCCTCGGGTATAAGGCCGTCGAAAAAAGGGAATAAAATCTTAGAAGTATATGAAGTTTCCTTTAAGGGCAAGGTTAAACTAACTGGATCTGTTTGCGGAGTTGATAGATGGACTTTGCTATATATAAAATGATATCCTTGCTCATCTTGTGTGAGCCAACCTGCTAATTGATCTTTCAGATATATTGCTGCTTTTCTCAAATTGTTTAATTGGAATCCTGCATTTTTATGCTGGAATTAAGAGTCTTGGTTTAGTTTTTTGGGTATCGGACCTACTTCATAGCCGAAAAGTTGTAGTACCTGGTTTACTTTGTCAAGTCGCAAACTTTGCTTGCCTTGTTCTAATTCACGAATAAAGCGCAAGCCTACTCCTGCCTTTTCGGCTAACTCAGGTTGAGTGAGGTTTACTGATTTACGCCTAGCTTTCACAAAACTTGTTAAATCCATTTTTATACCCTTTATGGTGTAAATATAATTATTTAGATTTAATTTATACCTTAAAGGGTATAAATTTTTAATATTTTTTTATAATATACCTTTTCGGGTATATTTATCACATTTTATAATTAATTATACCCGATAGGGTGCTATTTTAAATAATAGCATGCAGATGACGCAGATTTTTATAGAACACGGATGACTGGGATAAAACGGATTTGCACGGAATACAATAGAATAGTCTGGACATTATGTATAATTGATAATCGTTTACTTAATTAAGTACTAAAATTATTTTTTTAAAATTCTGAATAGGTTATTTAATTTTACTTTGTAATAATGTCAAACAGTGCAAGCATACCGCATTCAATTCCACAATCCTCTTCTCCAAAGATGGGTTCGAATGTTATTGCTAAGGCTATTGTAAAATTCAAAGCTACTAAGCAAGCAAAAAAAGTAATTTCTGCATTAAACGAAGTTAAAAATGTGCAAAGAGGGAAAAAGACTCTAAAATCTTTCGATGATTTTTTAGATGAACTATAAATTCTATCCCACCCAACTCTTCGTGTCCGAAGCAAAAAAGCTGAAGAAAAAATACCCAAATATTGGCGAAAATTTAAAAGAACTAAGAAAACAACTTAAGGATGATCCAATTTCTGGTCATGACTCTTTAGGAGCTAGTTGTTATAAAGTAAGAATGGAACTTACTGATAAAGTTGCTGGTAAAAGTGGTGGAGCAAGGGTAATTATTCAAGTTTATATTCATGAAAGAGATGTTCATTTTTTAAGCATTTATGATAAATCAAGCAAAGGTTCATTATACGAAGGTGAGCTAGATAGAATACTAAAAAAGCAAATTTTAGTATGGGAAAAAAGGGCACGCTGATGACGCAGATTGGGCGGATTTACGAAGATTTTTATAGAACAGGGATTATACGGATAAAAAAGAAACCACCCCAGTCATCGCTCGGTCGCTCGACTTCCCCTCCTATTCGCAAGCGAACAGGAAGGGTGCTTAAAAAAATCTTTATTTGAATTAGTAAATCGGGGGTTGGGCTTTCCAGGGTTTTGATTTGTTTAGGGTTACTACCACTTCCAACTCATCACGGAAAAAGGGGATTAAATTGCCTAGTTGATAAAATAAATTTCTCAGCCTTCCACGGATATCCTGGGGCTTGAAATATTTATAATAATAAGTGCTGATTTGCACATTAAAACCATCGGATAAATATCCGAAATATTTTTTTACCTCTCCTGCACTATACTCCTTCCAATGATGTCCATAAGTGACGTACTCGAAAATCATATTTACATTGATGCCGATACCCTTTAATAAGAATAAGTTCTTTAATGTTTTAATGATATTATAAATCGTAAAACTATTCGGCGTAGTAATGTAAATTATGCCCCCATCTTTTAATAAACGATGAATGTTTTTCCAGAATCCGATGGGATTAAAGGTGATATGCTCTAAGATTTCTGTAAACAAAATAACTTCATATTCATCTGCACTTTCTTGTTTAGAGGAAAGTGTTGTTAAGTTGTTTTCGATGATGCTGGTGAGTGAGTTTTCTGCTACCCGTTGCTTTACAAAGTCCAATTCATTGAATTCACCTACATCCATTGCATGCACTTTGTAACCTAAAAAAGTTAATAGAAGGGTGCTATGTAAATAATGACTTCCAATATCCAAAATCAAACTGCCTGGTGCAACCTGGTTTGTTAAAGTAGTAGCCATTTGGGCAAATCGCTTTCGGTGAAATTGAAAGTACTCCTGATCCTGCGCGTTATGACCATTTTTTACAATAGCTTCTACCTGATTAAGTGCGGATTGTATCGATGCTTGAGTGATTGTAGACATAATGATTAAATTAAACTCTCTTTTGCCATTCTGAAAAGATCTCCTGAAATATTTTTGGCAGGGAGTAAGTGATGTTCCAATTGGGATAATCTTTTTGCATCAAACTAAGATCGCTATAATAACAAATATGATCTCCTAATCGGGCCGTTTCGTTATAATCGAATTGCATGGGGATCTGAGAAATGTTTTCGATTAAAGTAAAAGCCTCCAGAATTGAACAGGTGTTATTCTTTCCACCCCCGAGATTATACACTGCTGCTGGTTTTGGTGATTTGATATACTCCTCAATGAAACAAGCTACATCGTGCGCATGAATATTATCGCGCACTTGCTTTCCCTTATAACCATTGATACTATATTTTTTCTGCTCCAAATTACATTTGATAAGGTAACTCAAAAATCCATGCAGTTCTACGCCGCTATGATTCGGCCCAGTTAAACAACCTCCCCTTAAACAAACAGTTGGCATATTAAAGTAGCGACCATATTCTTGCACCATAATATCGGCAGCCACCTTGGATGCACCGAAAATACTGTGCATAGTATGATCGATGGGGAAATTTTCTGGGATCCCGTTGGCATATTTTTCATCCGCATAATCCCAACGTGTATCTAATTCTTTTAAATCAATTAAATTAGGTCCATCGCCATACAATTTATTCGTAGACATGTGGATGAAAGGGATACTGGTAGCATATCTTCTGGTAGCTTCTAATAAATTAAAAGTTCCAACGGCATTGGTATCGAAATCTTCGAAAGGGATAGAAGCTGCTTTATCGTGGCTGGGTTGTGCGGCTGTATGCACAATGGCAGAGGGTTTGATTTCAGCCATTAATTTTAAGATCTGCTCTCTGTCTCTGATATCCAATTCGTGGTGATGGAAGTTTTTTAATTGCTCTTGTAACAGCATTTGGTTCCACCGGGTATTACCTGATTTGCCAAAAAATACTTCACGCTGGTTATTATCAATTCCATGAATCTCCCAACCCATTTGATTAAAATATCTGCATACTTCCGAGCCAATTAAACCAGAAGATCCTGTAACTAATAACTTCCTCACAAATATGATGATTTACACATGATAGACAAATATAATCAATCTTGCGGGGTATGGAAATACAGCCGCTTACATAAACCAATTAGTAATGATCATCGAAATGATCGTACATATCCAGTACATGCTTTTTGCCCAATAATCCGTAGACTTTTCTTTTGATGGGGATTAAAAACTTCAATTGATCTTTGATGATATGTTTTGAAAAAAGATGCGCTAAACGAAATAATTTTTTCTGACTTTCTGATACCGAAACAACAGGGCCTTGATAGGTAGGGTTTAATTTAACCATTCCGAAGCCACCCCACATTTCCAAAAAATTATCATTAGGGGAGTAGGAGCCCGTGATATAATCCAGTTCTACATATTCCACCATTCTATAGGAAGAAAAATCGACGGCCTTAATTCCCGCCCTGCATTGGGGATTAAAACTATCGTGCAGGATGATGGTAATTTTATTTTTGTGGGGATATTTTAAAATGGCTTCCAGATCTTTAAATACCCCGTTTTTACTATGATCGCCATCTACTAAAATAAACTCCAGTTTTTTCCCGCTGTTTTCAATTTCTTCAAAAATGCTTGCTAATATTTCGTATGAATTTCCAATTTTGAAATGCACATTGGAAAATTGTGGGCTGAGTAATTGGGAGGGTGCTTTACTGATGTCGAGAGAGTAAACTTCCCTTGAGTAATGACTGATTACCTGTAAACTGCCTCCTTGAAAAGTACCGATTTCGATGGCAACTTCTGGTTGCAGGGTTTCTAAAACCTGGATTAAAGCATATTTCTCTGCACGAGACATTTGCCATTTTAAAGATTCGTTGATTTTAAAAGAAGAGAAAAAGGGTAATCCTACATCTGAACTCATATAAAAGGGATACTGATTAATAAATGGTTTTTGGATCAATTGTTTGAATAAAACGCTTTGATGGTCCGAAATTAAACTAATGAAAGATTAGTTGTCGCAAATTTGTATTTATTTCATGTTCTATTATGGCTCGAGAAATGAAACCTATTATTTACGCGATCTATGACTTACTGGCATCGGTAGTAATTTTTTTGTTACTACCTATTCTAAAAATTACCCGTAAATATGGGGTTGAAAATTTTCCACTTCAGTACAAGCTATTTCAATGGTGGGGGGTGTTTCCGATACGCGACCATTATTATGAAACGAAGTTTGTGTATGAATCAAGTTTTGAAGCTGGGAGGGTTAGAGATTTGCCTATTGCGATTGATTTGGATGGGCAATTGCAGCAGCTTCATAATTTTGTTTATATAACTGAATTAGCTTTTCTGCCTGCCGAAAAATTGGAGGAAGGAAAATTTTTTGTACACAATCCCAACTTTGCTGCTGGCGATGCGGAACTTTATTATTTATTAGTAAGAAATAAGAAGCCTCGGCGCATTATTGAGATTGGTGCCGGATATAGCACCCAACTTTGTTTGATTGCTCTAAACAAAAATAAATCTGAAGGTACTCACTGTGACCTCACTTGCATTGAACCTTTTGAAATGCCCTTTCTGGATAAGGTTAAAGATATTACGGTTATTCGTGAACAGGTTGAAACCGTTTCTTTGGATTTATTCAAATCATTAGAATCCAACGATATTTTATTCATCGACAGTTCGCATATCATTCGTCCCGGGAATGACTTGCTGTTTATTTATTTCCAAATTTTACCGATCCTTAAAAAAGGGGTTCTGATTCATATTCATGACATCTTCACCCCCAGACATTATCCGCAGGAATGGTTAATGAAGAAAATGCGGTTCTGGAATGAGCAATATTTACTCGAAGCATTTCTATACAATAATGCAGGGTTTAAAATCCTTTTTACTTTGAATCATTTGGTGAAAACTAATTTTATAGCCGCTAATAAAACACTCATACACCTCAAACCAAATTCGGAACCTTCGTCTTTTTGGATGGCGAAGGTTTAAAGGAGGCTGAATGGCACATGGATGACACGGATAAAGCTGATTTACACGGATTTTACTCCCTGAAAAATTACAAAAGTATATACAAAAAGTATATACTTTTGTAAAAACTAAAAGATGAAATCGTTGTCTCTAAAACTAGATGATAAGGTATTTAACGATACAGAAGAAATTACTGGTGAACTAAAATTAGCCAGAAACAGATATATCAATGATGCTGTAGAGCTGTATAATCTTTTTAATAAGCGGCAATTGCTGAAGAAAAAACTAGCAAAAGAGTCTAATTTAGTTGCAAAGGATTCCATGCAAGCACTTCATGAATTCGAAAAATTGATGGATGAAAATTAAACAGTTTGATATTTGGTTAGCTGATTTAAATCCTTCCAGAGGTACGGAATCAGGTAAAACAAGACCTGTAGTTATTATTCAAACTGATTTATTGAACGATAGTCATTTATCAACTATTATCTGTCCTATTACAACTAATATTCAACCTGAAATTGAATTATTAAGAGTTCACCTCAAAAAAAATCAAATAGACAAACCTTCTGATATTTTAGTGGATCAAATCAGAGCGATTGATAATAAAAGATTACTTCAAAAAATTGGTCAACTGAATGCCTCTCAGATTCAAACTATAAAGCGGAATATTCGGGTGGTGTTGGATTTGTAAATTGAGTAACCACCCTGTCAGAGCGACTGAGCGACCAGCCGGGGTGGTTACTCAAATAATACTACATTCAACTTTCACTTTTCCCTTAGCCTTTCCTCTTTAATCTTTCTTACATTTGCTGCCATGGTAAATCCTGTCTTTAATATTATCAATCGTTCTAATAACCCCTTGCCGGAATATGCCACTTCGGGATCTTCGGGAATGGATATTCGGGCTTTTATGGAAGAAACCATTGTTTTAGCTCCAATGCAACGGGCTTTGGTGCCTACCGGACTTTTTGTGGAGCTGACCGAGGGATATGAAATTCAAGTTCGGCCGAGAAGCGGATTGGCGATTAAACAGGGTATTACCTGTCTGAATTCTCCAGGAACCGTAGATGCAGATTACCGTGGTGAACTGAAAGTTATTTTGATTAATTTATCAGGAGAAGAACAAACAATACATTCGGGTGATCGGATTGCACAATTAGTAATTGCAACGGTGGCTAAAGCTGCATGGCAATTAGTAGATACTATCAACGAAACAGAAAGAGGGTTTGGCGGATTTGGAAGTACTGGGAAGAAGTGAGAATTGAGAAGTGAGAAATGAGAAGTGAGAAGTGAGAAGTGAGAAGTGAGAAGTGAGAAGTGAGAAGTGAGAAGTGAGAAGTGAGAAGTGAGAAGTGAGAAGTGAGAAGTGAGAAGT
>Ga0208106_1000610_pt1 | contig 11511 bp, 10 predicted proteins | sample CryBogCBE25Jul08_FD_184577 | JGI IMG/M metagenome (GOLD analysis project Ga0208106, IMG submission 184577) | Freshwater microbial communities from Crystal Bog, Wisconsin, USA - CBE25Jul08 (SPAdes) | ecosystem: Environmental > Aquatic > Freshwater > Lake | place: Crystal Bog, Wisconsin, USA...
CTCAATCAAAGTCTCAATGCTTCGTTGTGGCTCTTTCTCGGGGGAGAAGCGACCGCAATGAACCAACAACACCTTGGATCCTTTCAGCAAAGAGGTACGGAACTCCTCGTCGCGAAAGCGAGGGTGGAACGCGTGCAAATCCACACCCAGCGGAATCTTCACTAAGTTCTCGGCTTCAATCCGATGAAACTCGCGCGCTGCAAAATCGGTGGTGGTGACGACATAATCAAAGGCGGCCGAGAGCTTGCGGTTGTGCCAATCCACGATTGCATCGCGAATAGCAGAAGGCAATGGCAGGAAGCGCTTGGCCAAGCCCGACAACGTCTCGTGGCTAAAGACGACAGTCGATATAGATCGCTTTCGCGCCCATGCGCCCAGCGACATCAAGGTGAACCGGTCAGAAATTTCTAACCGATCGGGCTTGATGGATTCGAGAACCTCGCGCAACTGTTTGTTCGAGCGGATAACTCGATAGCCGCCGCTGCCCGGCAACAACAACCCGGGCAATGAAATCTTGGTGCCATACATCGTCTTTTCAGTGAAGTGGTGCGAACCCGGGACGATGTAGGTGAAATCGTGGCCGAGTCGCAAATAGCCGCGGCCAAGTTGGTGGAGCGTTGTTTTGATGCCGCCCGAATTAGGCCCGTAGAAATTGGCGATGTGAACAATCTTCATGCAGCGGATTCCTTCGCGGTGGTGAGTTGGGTGTAGTGATGCAGTAATTGTTGGTTGATGCGCTGCCATGTGCGTTCGACCACCGAGTCGCGCGCCATCACTCGCATCTCGCTGCGATCGTTGCGCAACATGAAGTGCGCGACCGCGGCCTCGAGCTCGTCCGGGCGGTGAGTATTGATGACGTATCCGGTCGGACCATGCGTCACTAAATCGGCGGGGCCACCAGTCGTCGGAACGATGCAGGGCGTGCCCGAGGCCAGCGCTTCCTGCACCGCCTGACAGAATGTCTCATTGGGGCCGGGATGAATAAACAAATCAAAGCTCGCGTAGGCGGCGGCCAAATCTTCCCCGCTTTTGAAACCAAGAAAGAGCGCGTTAGGCAACTCTTTTTCGAGGTTCGATCGCGCCGGACCATCACCAACGATCACTAATTGAATACGTGGATCGCGATCGAGGTGTCGAAGGTCGGTGATGCGCTTTTCGTTGGCTAGGCGGCCGACGTATCCAATGATCATTCGCTCGCCGTGATCCGACCATTCGGAACGCAAGGTCTCGTTGCGCTTGGCTGGATGAAAGAGCTCGGAATTCACACCACGACGCCACAAGTAGACGTTGGGCACGCCTTGTTCGCGAAGTTCGTTACACGCCGGGCCCGATGGCGCCAAGGTGCGGCTGGTGTTGCTATGAATCTTGCCGACAATCTTGCGCAGAGAAGAGTGCGCGACGCTCAATCCGTAATGACGCGCAAATCCTGCAACGTCTGTCTGATAGACCGAGAGGGTAGGAATCTGTAACCGCTTTGCTACACGAGCGCCGTATGCGCCAAGCGCGAACGGAGAGGCGAGGTGGAGAAGGTCCGGGTTAAAACCATCCAAGATATGTTCGAGTCGGCGGGACGGAACGCCGACCGGCAACCCGATCGGCAACAATGAATCGAAGGGGAGGGCCGGGACGGTCTTCACGCGGTGGCCTGCGTATTCGCGTGGCGTGCCCTCGCTCTCGGGCGAGATCACCAGCGCCTGGTGGCCCTCAGCGGCGAGGAATTCGAGGATGCGGAGAACGGAATTGGTGACACCATTTACTTGCGGCAGAAACGACTCGGTGACGATTCCGATTCTCATACGCGAAGAGTCGGTGAATGAGAAAGCCTCGACCCGTGGTTGAGGTTACGTGTCGGGGAATCTCCGGTGAACTATCCGAGTAGCTGATTTCGATATTACCCGTCAGTAGCTATTCTTTAGCCATGAAGATTGCTGTGTGCGTAAAGCAGGTTCCGGACTCGTGGGCCGAGAAGAAATTGAATGGCGGCGTTCTGGATCGGGCGAGCGTTGATGCCGTTCTCAACGACCTCGATGAGTATGCGGTTGAGGCCGCGCTGCAATTAGTCGAGAAGAACTCGCCAACCAGCGAAGCGGGCGAGGGAAGCGGTCACACCATCACCGTTATTTCGATGGGACCCGAGACCGCGGTGGATGCACTACGCAAAGCGCTGTCGATGGGCGCGGACGATGCAATCCATATCTGCGATCCGGCGCTCGCTGGTTCGGATGCAATTGCGACCTCCTTGGTCTTGGCAAAAGTTATTAGCGAAGGCGGATTCGACCTCGTTATTTGTGGCACCGAATCGACCGACGCACGCATGAGCGTTATTCCAGCGATGTTGTCGGAACGGTTGGAATGGTCACAGCTCACCTTTGCTAGTTCGTTGGAATTTGTTGATGGCGCAATATCTATCGCGCGAGTCAGCGAGATCGGCGTCGAAAAAATGACCGCGCCATTGCCGGTGGTCGTCAGCGTCGCCGAAAAAATCAACGAACCGCGCTATCCATCCTTCAAAGGAATCATGGCGGCGAAGAAGAAGACCATCACCACTAAAACTATTTCGGATATTGGTCTTTCAGCTGAATCGGTCGGCGCTAAGTCAGCCTGGTCTGCCGTGAAGGATGCGCTACCGCGCCCGCCTCGTGGCGCTGGCGTAAAGGTTGTTGATGACGGCAATGGTGGAACCTTGCTTGTCGATTTTCTCGCAGAAAAGAAGGTCATATGAGCACGGTATTAATCGTTGTCGACGCGCCAGATAACAAAGTAACGAAGGCGGTTGGCGAATTAGCGACCTATGGCAAGCGACTCGGAACCGTGAACGCGGTCGTTATTGCGCCATCGGATATCTCTTCTCAATTATCGACACTTCCTATTGATAGCGCTTACGTAGCGGGCGGAATCTCCTTCACGGACAATGGCGTGGCCGCGGCGGTGGACGCGGTCGTAGCTGCCTTTGATGCGGTTAAGCCGGATGTCGTTCTGATTGCTTCCGGAGTTCGCGGCAAAGAAATTGCGGCGCGACTCGCGGTACGTCGCGAATGCGGATTAATCACGGATGCGGTCGACATCGATGCGGACCGCGTCACCACCCAATCTATTTTCGGCGGAAGCACAACCGTGCACGCCACCGTCACTCATGGCGCATCGGTCGTGACGATGCGTTCAAACACCATCGACGTGATCGTTGGTTCGGGACCTGCACAATCAATTCCGCTCGCGGTAACGGCTTCTGCGTCGACCGCAAAAGCGAAGGTTATTTCTATCGAGCCCGCCACTTCTGGTGGACGTCCAGAGTTAACCGAGGCGAAGATTGTCGTTTCCGGTGGCCGCGGCACGGATGGAAACTTTGCACCGATTGAAGAACTCGCCGACCAACTCGGTGCGGCCGTGGGTGCATCGCGAGCAGCGACCGACGCGGGTTGGTATCCCCACTCTCACCAGGTTGGTCAGACCGGCAAAACAGTTAGTCCATCTCTCTATATCGCCTGTGGCATTTCGGGAGCGATTCAACATCGCGCGGGCATGCAGACCAGCAAAATGATCGTGGCTATCAATAAAGATGCCGAGGCGCCGATCTTTGATCTGGCGGATTACGGCGTTGTGGGCGATTTGTTCGCTGTGGTCCCGCAGGCGACCGACGCGATAAAAGCGAAGAAATAACGGCAGTAGGCCCACAAAATAAGTGCGAGCTTCAGCCTTTAGACTGAGGCTATGAGTATCTACATGGATAACGCGGCCACCGTGCCGATCTCCGATGTAGCTATCGAGGCGCTCAACAACGCGATGCGCAAAATTGGAAACGCATCCAGCGTCCATAACTTTGGCCGTGCGGTTCGCAAGGATGTGGAAGATGCGCGCGAGGAGTTAGCGCGGTTGGTGGGATGCGGGCCGACCGAAGTGATTTTCACCGGCTCGGGTACCGAAGCAAACAACCTGGCGATTAAAGGTTTTTATTGGACCCGGGTCTCGCAAGAGCCAAGGCGAAATATCATCGTTGCCTCCGCCTTCGAACACCACGCAGTTCTTGATCCGATTGAATGGTTGGTCGAACACGAAGGCGCAGAACAAGTTCTGATTCCGATTACGGAAGCGGGCGTCATCGATCTTGATTTCCTGCGCTCATTTGTTGCAGAGAACCGCGACCGCATCGCGTTGATCGCGGTCATGCATTCCAACAACGAACTCGGCACCATTCAGCCCATTTCCGATGTGGTCGCGATTGCGGACGATATCCCTGTGCATTCGGACGCAGTACAGAGCTTTGGTAAAGTCGCATTTGATTTTGCAGGTTTAGGTCTGACATCCACCACAATCAGCGCTCACAAAATTGGCGGACCACTGGGCGTCGCGGCGCTAATTCTTCAGCGCGGTATCGATGTGACACCGGTTTTGCACGGTGGGGGACAAGAACGCGATATTCGCAGTGGCACAATCAATGCACCAGCGATCATTTCGTTTGTTGCAGCAGCACGCGATGCGATTGCTAATTTGGAATCTCGAGCCGCTTCAATCAATGAATTACGCGAATACTTAGCGCACCGCATCACGCGCGATATCCCAAGCGCACGACTCAATGCCATCACCGGGAATCATTTGCCGGGCATCCTGAATGTGACTTTTCCTGGCACCGAGAGCGACGCGGTCTTGTTGCTATTGGATTCTCATGACATCGCGGCGTCGGCCGGATCCGCGTGCAGCGCGGGTGTTCCACGTCCCAGCCACGTCTTGATGGCGATGGGGTATTCCGAATCCGATGCGGACGCGTCCATTCGTTTTTCATTGGGCACCATCAATACCCGCGCCGATATCGATATCTTGATGACGGTACTACCCGACGTCATCACTAAAGCTTCGAAGAAGGTCAGCGCATGAAGTTAGTAGCCGCCATGAGCGGTGGCGTTGATTCCGCGGTAGCGGCTGCTCGAGTCGCCGAAGCCGGACACGAAGTCATCGGCGTTCACCTGGCGTTATCTAGCAATCCGCAGAAGTATCGATCCGGCGCGCGTGGTTGTTGCACCATCGAGGACTCGCACGACGCTCGTCGCGCCGCCGACGTGATCGGGATTCCGTTCTATATCTGGGATATGGCCGAAGAATTTCACGAGGGCGTGGTCGAAAACTTTATGGCGGAATACGCCAATGGCCGGACGCCAAATCCGTGCTTGCGTTGCAACGAAAAGATTAAATTCGCGGCCGTCTTGGAGCGCGCGAAGGCACTGGGCTTTGATGGCGTCGTCACCGGTCACTATGCTCAAATGCGCGAGACCGAGCTCGGTCGCACCATGCATCGCGCGATAGACCCAGCCAAGGATCAGTCGTATGTTCTTGCGGTGCTGAATACCGAGCAACTTGCTGGTGCACATTTCCCATTGGGAGATATCGTCAAAGATGATGTGCGCGTCGAAGCGAAAAAGCGTGGCTTGTATGTCGCCAACAAGCCAGATAGCCACGACATTTGTTTCGTTCCTTCGGGAGATAACGCGGGCTGGTTGCGCGAGCGACTCGGTTCAGAAGTCGGAGAAATCGTTGATGAATCGGGTAAAAAACTGGGCGAACATAAGGGCGCGTATACGTACACAATCGGGCAACGTAAAGGGTTAGGAATCACGGTTCCAGCCGCGGGTGGCGAACCGCGTTATGTATTGAAGATTGAACCGAAGACCAACACGGTTGTCGTTGGCTCAAAAGAGGCGTTGGCAATTTCGCATATCGACGGCGAAAAGCCAATCTGGTGCGGACCTGTTCCTGCAGCATCGACCGAATATCGTGGCTTTGCACAAATTCGCGCGCATGGTGCACCGCTGCCTTGCACGTATCGCCATGACGGGACCCACATCAGCGTGGACTTAGATGATCCGCTCTTCGGACTCGCGACCGGCCAGGGCTTGGTTATTTATGACGGCGACCGCGTTGTTGGATCGGCAACCGTCAGCTCGACCCTGTAGAAATATCCCATGGCGCAATCACTTACTTCGATTCGGCATCGCATGGCCGAACTCGCTGAGGAGATTCGCGAACATCAATATCGATATTACGTCCAAGATAAGCCGACCATTCCTGATGCGGATTTTGACGCGCTCCTCAAAGAGCTGCAGAAACTAGAGGCGGCTCACCCCGAATTAAAGGCGCACGATTCACCGACCGAGATGGTGGGCGGGGGATTCGCCACTCACTTCGCGCAGGTGGATCACATCGAGAAGATGATGAGCCTTGACAACGTCTTTGACGAGACCGAACTCGCGACCTGGTTTGATCGCATCGAAAAATCCGGCGCTCAAAATTCCTGGCTCTGCGAGGTCAAGGTCGACGGATTGGCCATCAATCTCTTGTACGAAAAGGGCGTCCTGGTTCGCGCCTTGACTCGCGGCGATGGCACTACCGGTGAAGATGTAACGCTGAATATAAAGACCATCAAGGCGATTCCGCAGAAATTGCAGGGTAAGAATCTCCCCGACCAGATCGAAATCAGAGGCGAGGTCTTCTTTCCGCTCAAGGAATTCAACGAGTTCAACGACGCGCTAGAAGAGGAAGGCAAGCAACGCTTCGCCAATCCGCGTAACGCGGCGGCTGGTTCTTTGCGTCAAAAGGATCCGCGCGTTACCGCTTCACGCCCGCTCTCCATGGTGGTGCACGGCATTGGCGCGTATGACGGAGGATTCGCATCGCAGAGCGAGGCCTACGAAGCGCTGAAGGCATGGGGCCTGCCCACGAGCACTCGATACAAGGTCGTGACATCACGCCGCGAAGTAGAAAAATTCATTTCGTATTACGGCGAACACCGTCACGACGTCGAACACGAAATCGACGGCATCGTTATTAAGGTCAACGAGTTAAGTGTTCAGCGCGATTTGGGATTTACTTCGCGCGCCCCTAAATGGGCCATCGCCTACAAATACCCACCCGAAGAAGTGACCACCAAGTTGCTGGATATCAAGGTCAGCGTCGGGCGCACCGGTCGCGTTACACCGTTTGCCTTCATGGAGCCGGTGAAAGTCGCCGGATCGACAGTCACAAATGCAACGCTTCACAACGCCGAAGAGATTGAAAGAAAAGGTGTTCTGATTGGCGACGTAGTGATCATTCGCAAAGCTGGCGACGTTATCCCGGAAGTCCTTGGACCGGTTATCGATAAGCGAAATGGCACAGAGAAGAAATTCGTGATGCCGAAGAAGTGCCCCGATTGCGGAAGCGCGCTGCGCGCAATATCCGAAGGCGACGTGGATATTCGTTGTCCCAACGCACAAAGCTGTCCGGCCCAACTCGTCGAGCGACTTTTCTATATTGGTTCGCGCTCTGCCTTAGATATCGACATTCTCGGATATGAAGCAGCTGCCGCATTGCTGAAGGACGGTTTGGTCACCGACGAAGGCGATTTATTTGCGCTGGATATCAAGAAATTATCTGGCTCTGAATTCTTTACGAAGAAGGATGGGTCGATTGCCGCAAACGCGGAAAAATTCGTTGTTGCGCTAGAAGGCGCCAAGTTACGACCGCTCTGGCGCGTGATCGTCGCGCTGTCGATTCGCCACGTCGGACCCACGGCTGCCGCGGCGCTGGCCTCGGCCTTTGGTTCGATGGAAGCGATTTCACGCGCATCGGCCGAGGAACTCGCCGCTGTCGATGGCGTTGGATCCATCATCGCCGACTCGATCATCGAGTGGTTTGGCGTGGATTGGCATCGCGCGATCGTGAAGAAGTGGGCGAAGGCCGGCGTTGCAATGGTCGACGTGAAGAAAGAATCGACCGATCCACAAACATTGGCAGGACTGACCTTGGTCGTCACGGGTTCGCTGAAAGATTTCACGCGCGATGGGGTGGGCGAGGTGATTCAATCCCACGGCGGAAAGAACGCGAGCTCGGTCTCCAAGAAGACGGATTACGTTGTCGTAGGGGATTCGCCTGGATCCAAGCTGGCAAAGGCGGAGGAGCTAGGCATCACCATCTTGGATGAGACGCAGTTCAAAGCCCTTTTGGTGGGCGGAGCGAAAGCGCTCAAGTAAAGTAGAGCCATGATCAAGAGCTTGATATTCGCAGAGGGCGTAAAGCGCCACCTTCCTGCATCGCCGGTGTTCTTTGGAATCTTTGCCTTCGGCGTTCTTGCCGTGCTTCTTTATTTAGTTTTGCGTCTCGACAAAGACTAGGCATCACCATCGCACAAGCACATACCGTCGCCATTCTCGGCGGCACCTTCGACCCCATTCATCTCGGCCACCTACGCATCATTGAAAAGCTGGCTCCGAAATTCGATGAAATATTTTTGATTCCAGCAGGACAACCTCAACTTCGCGACGGCGCGCCAACCGCGAAGGCCGAAGATCGGTTGGAGATGTGCGCGGCGGCGTTGGACGATTTGTCGGATGCGTTGCAAGAGAAGGTCTCGCTGCTCGACATTGAAATAAAGCGAACCGGCGCCACGTTCACGGTCGATACTCTCTCGCAGCTTCGCGCCTTCTTTCCGAAATATGAGTTCACGCTGGTCATTGGAAGCGACGCTGCGTCTGGATTTAGCAAATGGAAGAAAGCAGTCGAGATACAAAAGAGCACACCCATCCTTGTCGTGAAGCGACCCGGAGCTGCAAAGTCAGAATTTCCTGAGATCGAAATCAATGCGCTAGATATTTCAGCGACCGAGATTCGGGAGTTGTTCAAGCAGAAAAAGTCAGCATCGTCGGTGTTGTCTCCATCGGTATCGGCATACATCACCAAACGGGGTCTCTATGGCAGCAAGTAAAGAAGTTCGTGCACTGGCTCAACGCGCGGCAGAAGTGATCGCGGAGAAGCTGGGCGTTGATATCGTCGCGCTGGATATGACCGATCAAATGTTGCTCTCTGAAGTTTTCTTGATTGCGACCGCCACCAACGAGCGCCAGGTCGAAGCAATCGCCGATTCCGTGTTCGAAGAACTGGCGAAGATTGGCGAGAAGCCGATCCGTCGCGAGGGCAAAGGCCAATGGGTTCTGCTCGATTATTCGGATCTTGTTGTGCACATCCAGAGCGAAGAGCTCCGCGGGTATTACATGCTGGACCGCTTGTGGAACGACTGCCCGCGTCTTGACCTCCAGATTTCTGAGGCACGCTAAAAATCTATGAAGGTTGTGTTGTGGCGGCACGGCCAGACCGATTGGAACGTCGTCAATCGATATCAGGGCCACTCTGATATTCCGCTCAATGATGTGGGCCTGTATCAAGTGACTCATGCGGCAAAGATTTTGGCAGGTATGAACCCGGTCAAAATCATCGCCAGCGATTTGATTCGCACCCAGCAAACCGCGGCCGCGCTTTCGGAAATCACGGGCTTGCCGATCCACAGCGACGCGCGCTTACGTGAGACGAACGGTGGGCAGTGGGAAGGTCGCACCGGCGCAGAGAACCGCGAAGCAGACGGCGAAAAATTCGTTAACTGGATCAAGGGTGGCGATGAACCAGCCGGCACAACAGGTGAACGTCGAAGCGAAGTTGCAGCGCGCGCGACTGCGGCGATTCGTGATTCATTGACCGGTGACGAAGGTTCGCTGATTGTCGTGACGCATGGTGGAACAGCACGAGCGATACTGGGTTCAATGTTGGGATTGAATCTCTCCGATTGGGCGGTGCTCGGCGGTCTCTCGAACGCATCGTGGTCGGTTTTAGAAGAGCTTCATACGGGTTGGGCGCTAGTCGAACACAATGCGGGGACCATCCCAGAACCCTTGTTTGGCAACGAGACCACCCTCTGAGATAAGGTTCAGCTCCGATATACGGGGATATGGCGCAATTGGTAGCGCGCTTCCATGGCATGGAAGAGGTTAGGGGTTCGATTCCCCTTATCTCCACGTGATTACCGTTCCTCGCATCCCTGCTGGCTGGACCGAAGCACATATCGCGGATCAAAGCGGAAAACGATTCCTAATTACCGGCGCAACCAGCGGGCTTGGTTTGGCCGCGGCACGCGCACTCGTTGCAAAGGGCGCGGATGTCACTATCACCGCACGCAATGAAAAGAAAGCAGCACAAGCAATTGCCGTTATCGGCAAGCCGGTTGACGCCATCTATTTGGATCTCTCGGATTTGTCTTCGGTCCGAAAAGCAGCCGCACAAGTTAACCAACTTCCGAAGTTTGACGTTGTGGCGCTCAACGCCGGCGTCATGGTCCCACCATTTAGCAAGACCGCGGATGGATTCGAACTTCAGATGGGCACCAATCACCTCGGTCACTTTGCCTTTGCCGGATTGATTCGCAATCAGATTAAGGAGCGCGTGGTTTCGCAAGCCAGCCAGGCCCATCGAATCGGTTCATTCGGCGCCGGCACCGTGGACGAAATTCGCGCGGTCTGCTTCTGCGCTGGTAAGTACTCGGCTTGGGGTCAATATGCCGCCAGCAAGTTATCGAATCTTCTTTTCTCGGCACAGATAGAACGCCTTCGTTTGCAGAATAAATGGTCCTTTATTCCCTTGACCGCGCATCCTGGCTGGACTAATACCTCGCTCTTCCGCACCGGCGGCGCAGCTTCACTGCCTACTCGGTATATTGCTCAAAAAGTTGAAGTCGGTGTATTGCCGTTGCTCGCGGCGATGACATTTCCTGGATTAATTGGCAATACATACGTTGGTCCAAGCGGCATTGGTGAAATGCGCGGAACTCCACGCATCACTCGTCCGCGCTCACTCGCACTGGATCCAGTGCTTGCGGCAAACCTCTGGACCGTCAGCGAAGAACTGACCGGCGTCTCATGGGAGGATTCGACCCATGCATGAGGCCTACGACGTTCACCACGTTCAAGAGAAGTGGTTACCCATTTGGGACGCGATTGAGCCTTTCAAATCTGGTCGCGCAGATGATCCACGACCGAAGAAGTATGTGTTGGATATGTTTCCGTACCCGTCTGGTGATTTACATATGGGCCACGCGGAGGCGTATGCGCTCGGCGATGTAATCGCACGATATTGGGTGCAAAAAGGTTTCAACGTTATGCATCCCATCGGATGGGATTCATTTGGTCTGCCGGCAGAGAACGCCGCTATCAAGCGGAACGCGGATCCACGCGCGTGGACATATGAAAATATCGCGGTGCAGAAGGCGTCGATGCGCCGATTTGCGTGCAGCTTCGACTGGGATCGAGTCCTGCATACATCGGATCCCGAGTACTACAAGTGGAATCAATGGTTGTTCCTCGAGATGTACAAGAAGGGCTTGGCGTATCGCAAGGATTCACCGGTCAACTGGTGTCCAAATTGCCAGACCGTGCTCGCCAACGAGCAGGTAGTTGCGGGGTTATGCGAGCGTTGTGACAGCACCGTCACGAAGAAGAAATTGAACCAGTGGTATTTGAAGATCACGGATTACGCGGATCGCTTGCTCGACGATATGGCCCAACTCGAGGGTCAATGGCCAGAGAAAGTGTTGATGATGCAGCGCAACTGGATCGGTCGATCCTTGGGCGCCGAAGTGGAATTCGAGATTGAAAACCGTGCTCATCCAGTCGTTGTGTACACGACTCGCCCCGATACTTTGCACGGCGCGACTTTCATGGTTGT
>Ga0208106_1000614_pt1 | contig 11471 bp, 9 predicted proteins | sample CryBogCBE25Jul08_FD_184577 | JGI IMG/M metagenome (GOLD analysis project Ga0208106, IMG submission 184577) | Freshwater microbial communities from Crystal Bog, Wisconsin, USA - CBE25Jul08 (SPAdes) | ecosystem: Environmental > Aquatic > Freshwater > Lake | place: Crystal Bog, Wisconsin, USA...
CTTCAGCAAAAGTTCGCGAGTGGATTGACACAGACGGTATTACATTGGTGTTTGGGGGAACTAATTCTGGAACCGCTATTGCTGCTGCAGGTGTAGCACAAGAGAAAAAACGTGTTTATATTAACAACGGTGCTGGCTCATCAGTTTTGACTAACGCGCAGTGTTCTCCGTATACAGTTCACTATGCCTACGACACCGTAGCACAGGCTAAGGGTACTGCCAGTGCAGTTCTGGATCAGGGCGGTAAAAGCTGGTATTTCTTAACCGCTGACTATGCTTTCGGACAAGCCTTGGAGGCCGATACGACCGCAGTTATCAAGGCTAAAGGTGGGCAAGTATTAGGCAGTGTGCGTCACCCCTTGAATGCATCTGATTTCTCCTCATTCTTACTGCAAGCCCAGGGCTCTAAGGCTCAAGTACTAGGTATGGCGAATGCCAGCACAGACACCATGAATGCAGTGAAAGCAGCTCAGGAATTTGGAATTAATAAAACCATGCGTATAGCTGGTTTATTGGTCTTTATTACAGATATTCATTCATTAGGGCTAAAGAGCACCCAAGGAATGTTAATGACAGTAAGTTGGTACTGGGATCTTAATGATGAGACTAGGAAGTTTGCCGCTCGCTTTTTTGAGAAAACCAAGAGAATGCCAACTGCAGTGCAAGCAGCTGATTACTCTGCAACATACAATTACTTGAAAGCCGTTCAACAGGCCAAGACCGTTGATGCAGATAAAGTCATGGTAGTTTGGAAAGGTATGAAGATGAAGGATATGTACGGATCAGGTCAAATCCGTGCAGACGGCAGTTACATCCATGATATGTATTTGGTTCAGGTTAAAACGCCAGCAGAATCTATGAAACCTTGGGATTATTTCAAAGTAGTTAAGAAATTGCCTGGAGATGAAATCTTCACCACTAAGGCGGAATCTAAGTGCGCACTTTGGAAGTAAGTAATTAAAGTTAGATTTAATTCAAGTCCATAAGTAAAAATACAATAGGTTTAGAGAGGAACGTTCCCCTAAGGTCACTGACCTTTAGGGCATGTTCCTTTTTTTGTGGGCTTATACTAGTTGCTGCATAGTTTTTTTCACATAACTTAACAATTCAATGACCTACAAGCAACTAACTTCTGTGTATCCAATTAAAGTAAATTTCTCATTTACTCGTCGTATTGGATTTGTAATTGTTTTACTGGGTATGAGCGCCTGTGCAACGCGCACCAACTATGTCAAACTAGGAGGAGATTACTCAACAGACAGCTCTCAGTGTAATGAGGAAGTAATTAATGCCCAACGCAATGCAAAAGACGCCGGCAAACCTAATGAATTAAATACCCCCCAATCCTTGCAATATACGAGCCCTTTTGAATCTTGCATGGTCTCCAAGGGGTGGAGTCCTGAGAAAACGGAGTTCAGGTTGAACTCCCTTAAGATGAGTTGGTAGTTTGGGTACTAAATTTAATTTTTAGCTTTATTCTTAGACTTCTTTTGTAAAGCCTCTACCGCTGCAATCTGTTTGTTTAACTCTTCTAATTGATTGTTTAATTCTTTGTTTGAGTTGGCAAATTTTTCAATTGTTGAGCTGGCCTCTTCATTCTTGGCTTCCAGCTCTTTTAGCTTTCCCTCTAAATCTTTAATCTTTGCACTGGCACCTTCGAGCTCTTCGGTTTGCTGAGCTAAAGCGCCTTGAGCTTGTTGTGAGAGTTTGTAGGAATAGTAAGTTCCTGCTCCACCGCCGAGTGCGAGGACAGTAGTGAGACCTGAGATTATTTTAAAAAGTGTAGTGGAGCTTATTTTCATGATTTTTTGTTAGAGCTTTAGCCGTTTGAGCAGAAGGGAGCCCTGTGGCAGAAATAAAACCTTCATATTCTACATTTTTTCAGCTATCTAACCACTCACAAAGTGGGCCCCATTGTTCATAATCTCTTGGAAAAAGGGAGGCCTGAGCATCAAATAAAGTAATGCCCTGGTTGGAGAATTGGCTGTAGTTTTGTGTGTCTCTAATGTAGGTGAGCAAATAAATGTTCATCTTCTCAGCAAAGTCCATCAATTGATTCCAAGATTTGGTTCTTGGGTTGACTCGCATAGCAATAACTTGAACCTTATTTTGATGTCTGGTTTCTGAACTTTTGAGGTATTGAATAAAATCGTAAGTCGCTTGAATGTCAAAAAAATTAGGCTGCAAAGGGACAACTATTTTGTCAGCGCGTTCGATGAGTTTATCCAACCGCCACCCTGAAACGCTTGCTGCTGTGTCGATGACGATGCGAGTTGTGCTTGGTGGTGCTTTGGCTGTAATGACAAGGTCTGCTGGGTGATCCCAGGTGTTGATTTTTGGGAGTGAGCCGGGACGGTTTAAAAGCCATTTCTTAGAGGACTGCTGTATGTCGGTATCCCCAAGCATGACGTTGTGACTATTTCTTGCAAAATAGCCAGCAATATTTGTTGTCAAAGTTGATTTGCCCACACCCCCTTTGGGGTTCATAATCACAACTGATTTCATACAAGTGAGAGGTTAAGAAAACGCAATTTTTTTGTCAGAATATTATTCTATGAAATATCATCCACATAGGTCAATGGCAACATTAAGACCTATTTCCTTAGTTTAGAGTATCGTCAGTTGAAACCTTTTATTTAGTCAATTATTTTTATTTCTTTCCAAAAGGCAACGTAATTTTTAATGTGGGATGCCTCATTTTGGGGCTCCGGATAAAACCAGGCCGCATCTGTTAACATTTCTCCATCAACTATTACAGAGTAATACTGGGCTTGCCCCTTCCAGGGACAGGTTGTTTTATGGTTGCTGAAGGTGATGTACTTTTTTTCTAATGACTCGGGTGGGAAATAATGATTCCCCTCGAGAAGTATGGTGTCGACACTTTCAGCAATGACTTTTTCTCTCCAAATTGCTTTCATCGCCTGGCCTTTTATTCATAATATTGCAATATTTCTCAAAAAAGTGTCCATTCCTGCACATCTTTCAGGATTATTCTAATTTGATTTGACATGGCTCAAAAATTTTGACTCATATTAATCTGTTCTATTGTTAAGAGAATTAGAATCTTCCTATGGAATCTAAATTTAACTCGTTGTTATTAGAGGGCAAAAAAGGCCTCATATTAGGTGTCGCCAACGATCAAAGCATCGCCTGGGGATGTGCCAAGGAAATGTCCAAGCTTGGCGCGAAGATGGTGGTCTCATGTCTGAACGATAAGGCCAGAGTTTTTGTTCAGCCTTTAACGGACCCTTTGGGTATAGAGCTTGTCAACTGCAATGTAGAGTCCCCGGGGGAGCTTGAGAGTTTTGTAGGGCAGGGGGGGGAGTTACTTGGGTATTTTGATTTTGTAATTCATTCGATCGCTTTTGCACCATTGGCTGATCTTCACGGCCGGGTTATAGACAGCTCAGGCCCTGGTTTTACAAGGGCTATGGACGTTTCTTGCCATTCATTTGCTCGTTTTGCAAAACTGTGTGCACCCTACATGAACCGTGGAGGAACAATGTTGGCAATGACTTATCTTGGATCCTCTGAGGTCGTGCCACATTACGGCATTATGGGACCAGTCAAGTCCGCGCTTGAATCAATGGTTAGGTATTTGGCTGCTGAGCTTGGGCCGAGCGGAATTCGGGTGCATGCGGTATCGCCTGGCCCACTCATGACCCGCGCAGCATCTGGCATTGAAGGCATTACAGATCTCATGCGAACTTCAGCAGAAAAAGCGCCTCTTAAAAGATTGGCAACCCTGCAGGAGGTCTCAGATTTATGTGTCTTCTTGTGTTCAGACTTGTCAAGTGGTATGACGGGTCAAACTATATTTGTTGACGCTGGCATGCACGCTGTGATGTGAAGTCCTCCATAAGACTTCTCAACACCCAGCAAGTTAAGTAGTGATTATTTTGAAGCTGATCCATTTTTCTTCACCACTAATTTTTTAAAAAAAGATGAATAATTTGATAAAAACCGATCCAGATTGGATGGTGAGTTACGCCTATGAGGAAATTAGGATTGGAGACACTGCGCAAACAATCAGGACACTGACGCTTGAAGATATCCAAGCCTTTGCTGCGGTATCTGGTGACACCAACCCTGCGCACCTTGACCCCAGTTATGCGAACGCCTCGCTCTTTCACGGTGTGATCGCTCACGGGATGTGGGGGGGGGCACTTATTTCTAGTGTTCTGGGGACTACATTTCCGGGACCAGGAACCATATATTTAGATCAGAAACTCCATTTCTCAAGACCCATACGTGTAGGAGACACGGTCACAGTCAGTGTGTCTTGCATAACAAAGGATGACACACAAAAGTCTCTTGAGTTGGACTGTTTAATTGTGAATCAAGACGGCTCAAAGGTTATGTCCGGAGTTGCCAAGGTATTGGCCCCTGCACATCCTTTAAAAATGCCCCGTATAAAAGCTCCCCAAATTACTCTTTTCAATCCTGAGGCAAGGCATCAAGAGCTGTTAAATTTGGGATCCGCTTTGGAGCCTGTTAAATGTGCTGTTGTTCACCCCTGTGATCAGGAGTCTTTGCAGGGTGCTTGGGATGCACATCATGCCGGTTTGATTGTTGCCGTTTTGGTAGGACCAGAGAAGAAAATCAGATCACTCGCAGACTCACAGGGGTTGGATCTGTCAGGAATTCAAATCAAAGATACCCCGCACAGCCACGCCTCTGCTGCGCTCTCGGCTGAGATGGCTTCCTGTGGTGAGGTGGAGGCTTTGATGAAGGGAAGCTTGCATACGGATGAACTCATTCAAGCCGTGCTTGCTCAGCCGCAGCTTAGGACCGCAAGAAGAATGTCACATGTTTTTAGATTTGATGTACCAATGTACGCAAAGCCGCTATTTATTACGGATGCGGCTTTAAATATTTCTCCAAACTTGATGGAGAAAAAAGACATCGTTCAAAATGCAATTTCACTTGCAAAGATCCTAGGAACAGAGATGCCAAAGGTCGCTTTACTTGCCGCCGTAGAAACCGTCAACGCCAGTATGCCCTCTACCCTTGACGCTGCGGCTCTTTGCAAAATGGCAGATAGAGGACAAATTACAGGAGCAATCTTAGATGGCCCTTTGGCCTTTGATAATGCAGTCTCCCCCCACGCGTTGCAGGTCAAGCATATAAATTCTCCTGTTTTAGGGCGTGCCGATATCTTACTTGCGCCAGATTTGGAATCAGGCAACATGATGGCCAAACAGCTCGAGTATTTGGGCGGTGCAACTGCTTGCGGGATTGTCTTGGGAGCTCGGGTGCCTATTGCATTGACTAGCCGAGCCGATAGCGCCAGAACAAGGAGTGCATCAGCTTTGCTCGCTAAATTGTGTGCACACCACTACAGAACAAATACCATTTGAGTCATGACCATCTTATCAATCAATGCGGGATCTTCGAGCCTTAAGTTTGCTTTATACGGGGTAAATCAAGGGCAACTTGGAAGTGCATTATTGATTGGTCAATTCGAACACCTAGAGCCATCAACTGATAGCTCAGATAAAAAGCCTATAAGTCTTAAATATGAGTCACAGGACGGACAAAAGGTTAAAAAAGAAATATCGTTGGCTCCAAATATAGACCCTTTTGATGCGGCAATTGAGGAACTTAAAACCTTGATCGCAGTGCATAAAGGCTCATCTGCACAGGTCGGTGCTGGCCTTGTTGCAATCGCTCACCGCGTGGTTCACGGTGGGGCTCATTTTGCAGTAAGCACGCTCGTTACGCCTGATGTTTTGAGCAAGCTTAAAGAGTTAAATTCTCTAGCTCCTCTTCACCAACCGCATAACATCGCAGGAATAGAGGCGTTTCAAAAGAGTTTCCCTGCAGTATCTCAAGTAGCTTGTTTTGACACAAGTTTTCATACAACTTTGCCAGCCCTTGAAACTACTTTTGCCATACCAAGCGAGCTAACCAAGTCAGGCGTGAGAAGGTACGGATTTCACGGACTGTCTTATCAATATGTCTCAGATCAATTGTCAAGCAGATGTCCTGCGTCCGTTGGGCGCGCTATTTTTGCCCACCTCGGTAACGGCGCAAGTTTGTGTGCAACCCTTAATCACAAAAGTGTTTCAACCACGATGGGTTTCTCAGCCCTAGACGGTCTCATGATGGGTACGCGCTGCGGTGAAATCGATGCTGGAGTATTACTTTATCTACTTAGCCAAGGCAAGAGTGAGAAAGAAATAGAAACCTTGCTGTACAAACAAAGTGGTCTACTCGGTGTGTCAGGTCTCAGCGCAGATGTTCGAACCTTGAGACAATCGAAAGATCCCAAAGCCATTTTTGCACTTGATTTATTTGCTTACAGAGTCACCAAAGAAATGGGCGCTTTGAGCGCGGTTTTAGGTGGATTAGATGTGATTTGTTTTACAGGGGGAATAGGTGAGCACGATCTAGTCCTCAGAGGCGAGGTTTGCAAAAATCTGTCTTGGCTGGGGATTGAGCTTGATGAGGAATTAAACAAGGCCGCTACAGGAGACGCCATCACCCGTATAAATTCAACCCAAAGTAGAGTCCAAGTTTGGGTTGTTCCAACTGATGAGGGCAAAGTGGCTGCCCAGCAGGCATTGATGTTGGTGTAGGCGTTGCTACTTTTTGCTCTTTATAAGCCAACTTGGCGAGATTTAAAATTCAAAACCATTCAGGGCTTTAAGAATATTCTCAGGAGTGGCGGGAGCATTTAAGTTGAAATGTTTTGAATCAAGTACTTGATCCTCCCGCCCCGCGCTAACGGCCTCCTTGATCGCCTCAAACACACTGATGGCGAGCATGAACGGTGGTTCACCAACCGCTTTACTTCCAAAGACATTGTCCTCAGTGTTGGGTTCAGACCAGAGATCAATAACAAAGTGATCCGGTGTGTCCCCTACTGCGGGTATTTTGTATGTGCTAGGCGCATGAGTACTTAAATAACCCTTCTCATTCCAAACTAACTCTTCATTGGTGAGCCACCCCATCCCTTGAATAAAACCGCCCTCTATTTGACCTCGGTCTATGGCGGGATTGATGCTTTTGCCGACATCTTGAAGGATGTCGACTTTTAAAACCCTGCACTCCCCACTTAGTGTATCAATAGCCACTTCGGTGCATGCAGCACCGTAGGTGAAATAATAAAAAGGTCGTCCGCTCAGAGTTGATTTGTCATAATGAATCTTGGGAGTTCTATAAAAACCATCGCTCCACAACTGAATCCTGTTGGCGTAGGCAAGTTCAACGACTTGCCTAAACGGTCTCTTTTGTTTTGGAGTAATGATGAATGAGTCCTCAAAGCGGACGGCACCTGCACCGCATTGATCAATTCCGCATACAAAGGCTGCTAGGTTTGTTTTTATCTGCCTGGCCGCAAACTGAGCCGCTCTGCCGTTTAAATCAAAACCCGAGGAGGCAGCAGTTGCTGAGGCATTAGGGATCTTGCTGGTGTCGGTTGCAGTAACTCTGATTTTATCCAGTGATAAACCAAGCTCTCCCGCAACGATCTGGGCCACCTTGGTGTGCAAGCCCTGTCCCATCTCCGTTCCGCCGTGATTGACTTGAACGCTCCCGTCTGTATAAACGTTCACTAAAGCGCCTGCTTGATTAAAGAGCGTTGCGGTAAAGGAGATACCAAATTTAACGGGGGTGATCGCAATACCGCGTTTGATTAAAGTGTTTGAACTATTCCAATTCAAAATCTCTTGCCTACGAGCTTTGTAGTTGCAGGACGTTGTGAGTTGGTCTATCAATGGCTTTAAGATGTTATCCTCAATTGTCATTTGATAATGAGTTACGCACCTTTGATTTGTTAGATGTGACTGATATAAATTTATATTTCTAACTTCTAAGGGATCAAGACCTAGGTGTCTGGCAATATCGCTCATGATTTGTTCGATGACAATCATTCCTTGAGGTCCACCGAACCCCCTAAATGCAGTATGGCTTTGGGTGTTGGTTTTGCAGCGTATTGAGGCAATACTAACGTTTTCTAGAAAATAGGCGTTGTCTGCGTGAAAAACTGCTCGGTCTGAAACTGGTCCAGATAGGTCCGCGCTAAAGCCGCAATTTGAGGCCAGCATCAAATCAAGGCCTTGGAGGAGCCCTCGGTCATCAAACCCGACTCTGTATTTATAAAAGAAGGGATGTCTTTTACCCGTTATTAAAAAATCCTCATCTCTGTCTAATCTCATTTTTACTGGCGCGTTAAATTTGCGCGCAGCTAGACTGGCCCAAACAGCCAAATGTCCTCCTTGGGTTTCTTTACCTCCAAATCCTCCGCCCATTCTTTTGCACTCAACGCGCACCGCATTAAGCTCTAAATCAAGGGCATGGGCGACCCAGTGCTGGACCTCACCGGGGTGCTGTGTGCTTGAGTGTATGAGCCACTGAGACTGCTCAAGTGGGACAGCATAAGCGATTTGCCCCTCAAGATAAAAATGTTCCTGCCCGCCCACTTCCAGTTGACCGGTGAGGATATTTTTGGCGTTCTTGATAGCCTTCTCTGAGTCACCTCTTTTCACATGTACCGGGGGCAAAACATAGCTCTTCAAACGAAGTGCTTCCTTGATGCTTAGAACATGTGGCAAAGGGCTGATGTCACACTTGACAATACTTGCCGCCCGTCTAGCCGTCATCACTGAATCTGCAACCACAAGCCCTACGACCTGGCCGATATGATGTACATGGTCCAGGGCAAAGATGGGTTCGTCATGAGCAAAGTTTGCAAATAATTTATCCCCTTTAATATCGCTAGCCAGAACGACCCCTTTGACTCCGGTGATTGATAGCGCGGCCCTTAAATCGATGTTTTTAAGGCGTCCGTGAGCAACTGTAGAGACAATAGGAGCGGCGTACAAAGTGCCCTTGATTTCTTGGATATCGTCGACATAAACGGCGCTACCGCTTACCTGTGCTTGGGCACTTTCGTGAAACATGGGTTGGCCCATGACTTTGGCACTTGGTTGATCAAGTTCAGTTGAGGAGGGCGTGGATTGTGTACTCATTTAAGGTCCTGGGAGGAGCTTTTAGATAGGTCCGGTTTTAGTTTTACGAACCTAAGATCGTTGGAGTCGGTACTGGATAAATCCATCCAAAATACATCATTGCCAGAGGATGATTTGTCTTGAACTTGAGCCGTGTCAAGAGTTTCAACTGCAAATCTTTGAACCAAATTCTCAAGCAACTGCTTTCTATAGCCCGCACTAGCTCTCATATCAGAGAGCGGCTTAAATTCTTTACTGAGTATTTTCTTCGCCTTGATGAGCGTGTTCATATTGAAGGGTTGATCCAATAGGAATTTCTCTGTTTCATAGGCTTTTGCAGGGGTAGCAGCAACCCCGCCTACACCAAGCGAGGCAAACGCAATTTTTCCATTTGAGATGGATAAGTTGATGCACAGGCTAACTGCAGAGATATCATCATCAAATCGTTTTGAGATTTTGTAAGCGCGAAGAATTTCATTGCTATGGGGCTTGGGGACTTTAATCCAAGTAATCACTTCCCTTTGGGTAAGTATTGATTGTCTGTATCCCGTATAAAAATTCTCAAGCAGCACCTCTCTATTCTTTACTTTTTTGTTTTGAATGCTTGATAAGACAACACTTGCGCCCAAACTAATTAGTAAAGGCATGCTGTCTCCAATGGGGGAGCCGTTGGCAATGTTACCCCCCAAAGTTGCAGAGTTACGAATAGGTAGTCCTGCAAAACGCATCAGGTAATTCTTTAGCTGGGGTCTGTCTTTTAAAAGTTCTTCAAAAGCATGTGTTAGCTTAACTCCCGCGCCAATTGCAATGTGGTGTGGGTATTCTTCAACAGCCCTAATCTCGCTTACTTGGGTTAAGTCAATGATGTGGTCAAATTGTTTGAATTGCTTTGTGACTTGGAGACCCGCATCGGTGCTTCCCGCAATTAGTTGTGCGTTCGGATATTCGCTTTTAAGATGAAGCAACTCCTGCAGTGTTTGGGGCAAAGCGTAAGAGGCGGCAGCTTTTGGATTTCCTTTTTTTATCTTCTTCCAATCCTCGTTGATTGAAACTTTAAGATCTTTGAGTGCTTTTAGGATGGTTTTTGAATTTTGTTGCGAAGATTGCGAGTGTTCAATTTGATTCATTGAAACAGCCGCATCTATGATAGGTCTGTAGCCCGTGCATCTGCAGAGATTTCCTGTGAGAGCGGATTGCGCTATTCGAGGTGTAATGGCAATATTTTTCTTCGTGTAATTTTCATACATTGCATAAAGACTCATGACAAACCCGGGAGTACAAAACCCGCATTGTGAGGCGTGTGCTTTAACCATTGAGCTTTGTGCTGGGTGCAACGTACCGTCGTTGCTGATGATGTCTTCAACACTCCAAACTGCATGTCCGCTCACAGAATGGGCCATTCGAATGCAACTGTTGACGGCGGTGTATACCAGCTCGTTGTTTTGCTCCTGCGCCACAACGACAGTGCATGCCCCGCAATCGCCTTCAGCACAACCCTCTTTGGTTCCCTTGGAATTCAAGTCTTCTCTAAGAATTTGCAAAAGTGTTCTGGAGGGGGCAATATTTTCAAGTGTAATTTCTTTGCCGTTTCTCCAAAAACGAAGAACGTGCGGGTGGCTGGTTTCTTTGGATTTACCAGAGATGCTTTTTTTGCTTAAAGTCATAAGGGGGCAGTGAGATGTAAAAATGGGGAGCGTGGTTTAGTTTAATAAAAAAGTCCCATCTTGATAGCTACAATAATAACAATTTTAAAGTCTTATTGAAAAGTTTTTAGTCAACCTAGAGCCTCAGTGCTAACAGAAACTAAAAAAATAACCGCTAACCCAACTCCAGTAGTTCAATAAATCCTAGCAATCCGTGCTAAATTGGGCTCTTCAAAAGATTGACTAATCTGGATTGCCTTTTAACGTAAGAAAGTTATGCTCCAAACGAACACTTTTCGGTTTTTTATTCAACTGTTAACTCAATTGACGATCGCTTTTTTGGCTTCATGTGCAGTGCCAGTACCTTTGCAAAAGCATACGGTCATGGGATCCGATCAGACTGGATATAACAATTTGATGTTAACTCTTCAAACCGAAACTGAAACTCCTGCATTTCACATTAAACTTTTTACCATTAGACATGCAGATTGTGTAAGTGGAAGTATCGATTATGTTGAGTTTGACGGGGCAATTAACAAAGAATCTCTAAGCGCATTTGAGTCGGTGCTGATGGAGGCGCAGGGCTGCAAAAACAGTAAAGGAACCGCACTTTATCCGTTTGTGTATTTAAATTCTTCGGTTGGAGAATATTCAGACGGTTACACACTTGGAGAAATGCTAAGGAAATTCAAGATAGAGACAATAGTGACTCAGGGTCAAACCTGCAAAGGTGCTTGTGCTGTTGCCTTCCTAGGTGGTAGGCTTCGTCTGATCCGAGATAATGGAGTAATTGTATTTGCAAGCAACAAAGGCAAAGGCATTGGGATGGATTGCGAGAGAGCCACCAACCAAATCACACTACGTAACTATCTTG